>Ga0181357_1000040_pt1 | contig 34284 bp, 36 predicted proteins | sample Fa13VDMM110DN_FD_130094 | JGI IMG/M metagenome (GOLD analysis project Ga0181357, IMG submission 130094) | Freshwater viral communities from Lake Michigan, USA - Fa13.VD.MM110.D.N | ecosystem: Environmental > Aquatic > Freshwater > Lake | place: USA: Michigan | collected 2013-09-24 | reverse complement strand
ATTACATTATTACTTCTACCCACAGAGTATCGTAACAGCAGGTACATCATGGGTAGGGGATAACTTTGACTCTGTACTTCTGTATGGTGCATTAGTTGAAGCAGCTATATTTATGAAAGCAGACCCAGATATTCTTACGTTCTATAAAGCACATTTTGATACATCTATGGCTTCATTGAAGGTACTGGGCGATGGTAAAGATAGACGCGATGCATACCGTAGTGGACAAGTTAGAGTACCAGTTAATTAAGAAGGAGTATTGAAATGGCTATATCGCAGGCAATGTGCAGTTCGTACAAAGAGCAACTCCTAGGGGCTGTTCATGATATGGACACTGATGTATTTTACATCGCTCTCTATACCTCCTCAGCTACACTAAGTGCCGCTACTACCGTCTATGCAGCTACTAATGAGGTTGCTGGCGCGGGGTATACAGCGGGTGGGAATATCTTATCTGGTGCGGCTATTACACTGTCAGGTACCACAGCGTTTGTAGATTTTAGTAACACTACATGGACTACTGCTACTATAACTGCCCGTGGAGCATTGATATATAACTCTAGCAAAAGTAATAAAGCAGTGGCAGTCCTTGATTTTGGTAGTGATAAGTCGTCAACTGCTGGTGATTTTACTGTAATTATGCCTACTCCAGACGCTACTAATGCTTTAATACGTATCGCCTAAGGGGGTCTAAATGGCACTTGTTCTAGCAGATCGTGTATACGAGACTAGCACTACTGTAAGTACCGGAACCCTGACGCTCAATGGAGCGTTGGATAGCTACCAGACATTCTCCACAGCAATTGGTAATGGTAATACTTGTTACTACACTATAGCTGTCTCTGGCGGTACTGACTGGGAAGTGGGTATTGGCACTGTTGGTGCAGGTACATTAGCGCGTACAACAATCTTATCCTCCAGCAATAGTAACCTTGTAGTTAATCTTCCAGTAGGCACAAAGGATGTATTTGTAACTTATCCTTCAGAGAAGTCAGTAAACCTTGATGCTGCAGGTAATGCAGTGGCCTTTAATGGTCAGAACATTACTGGACTGCCTCTAGCAAGTCTGGCAACGGTAGCTATAACATCTCCAGCAGTTAACCAGTTGCTTGGGTATAACGGCACGGCTTGGGTTAATGTTGCGCCAAACCCAGCGTCAGCTGGGACAGGAGTTGTGTTTTATAACGCTACTCCAGTCATAACTGCAACAGGGGCTAACAATGACGTAGCTATTCTTACCTTTGCATCCATCCCAGTAACAACGGCAGAACAGGTCATTACAGGTACGGCAGTTAGTAACACAGTGCTTTTCTCTGCTTTTGTCACTGTTGCACTGAATAGACTCATATTTGATGCCGGGATATATGATTTTACAATATGGGCTGGTGTAGACAGCATTGCTAGTAGCTCTGTTACAACCATTACTAGGCAGATATATACAGCTACTCCATTTGTAGTTGGCACTGTAACTACTACAGGCACAGGATCAAGCCGCACAGCTACAGCATCATCAGGAACGCCATTTGCTACTGCGGCAATAGATGCTTCTGCTACAAATACAGTTGCATCATACTTACAGACCCCACAAGGTATATATCAGATAACAGCTAGAACCTCTGATACTGTAGTAACTATTACCACACCTAGCGGATATACAAATGAGTCAGCAGTTGCTGGCACTGTATGGAAGAAACTGTTTGGAATTACTACTCCAGAAATAACATCTATATCTCCTAACTACACCGTGTTTGATGTGGTTACAACTCAGCCATCAACAGTAGTTACTGCTGCAACAAAAATGGGTATTCTTGGGTTTGTTACTTCAAATGCCACTAGGACTATATCACTAACCTACAATGGTGAAGATAGAAATACCCACGTTAATACACCTCTGGCTAATCTACACAATGACTTAGCTGGGTTGCAGGGCGGAGCCGCAACAGAGTATTTTCACTCTACCTCTGCTGAATACACGGGCACAGGCACTGGAGTCTTTGTAAGGGAGGCTGGCCCCACAATGACTACGCCAACTTTAGGGGTTGCTACAGCGACATCAGTTAACAAGGTTACACTAACCACCCCTGCAACTGGATCAACATTAACCATTGCTAATGGCAAGACTCTAACCGCTAGTAACTCCATTACTTTAGCGGGTACTGATGGCAAGACCTTAACTACAAGCAACAACTTAACCCTTACTGGTACAGACGGTATAACTGCAGCGTTTGGCGGTGGATTGGCTATAGCGGCAGCTAAGATCCTAACGGCTTCCAATACACTTACATTCAATGGGACTGATGCAAGCACGGTGGCATTTGGCACTGGTGGGACAGTAGCATATACAGCAAACAATCTTAGTGTTTTTGCATCAACTACATCAGCTCAGCTTGCTGGGGTTCTCTCTGATGAAACAGGTTCATCTGGCGGCGTTGTGGTATTTAACAATGCACCAACTATTACCAACCCAATACATGCAGCTGGTACAACGGCTGTCCCATCATTGACCTTAACTTCTGGCACTAACTTAACAACTCCAGTAGCCGGTGCAATGGAATATGATGGGAACCGAAGTTATTTTACCAACACAACTGCAACAGGTAGGGGTTATGTTCCATCAGTACAGTACTACACAATGGTGGCTAATAATGCATTAGTCACAGTCCTTACCATTACACCGTTTTTCCAGACAGCAAGCACCGCCATCCCTTTAGCTGCTAACGGTATATATGATATTGAGATTGTTTGTTACTTTACTAGATCGGTAGCTGGTACGCACTTATATACATTAACAAACTCAGTAGCTCCACTTTCTATGAACGTGGATGTTAATTTCTCCCCGATAGCGGGTAATACCTCAACACCTACTGGCGCTAACTTAACTGGTGCAATACAGGGCTCGCTCTCAGCTGCCCAAGCTTTTGTTGCTACTGGTGCGCTGGCAATTACAACAGTACATGTCCATAAGTTCTTTATTCACTTGGAAAACAACACATCGAACTCTAACTTGAGGCTTAATGTAACCTCACCCACTTCTGGATTTACCCCATTACGCGGTAGTTACTGGAGAAGCACCAGAGTTGGCAATGCTGGAACCTACGCTGCATAGCCGTAGATGTTAGGCTTTACACCATTCGCCGCAGCATCCTTTGCGGACATACAACTAAACCACGGTGAGATAAACGTACAGGTTGTTGGTGTACAAAGTACTGGAGAGATAGGTACTGTTACATTTATTACCAACCAGAACTTTGCAGTAACGGGTGTTCAAGGCACAGGGCAAGTCGGTAATGTAGTAGTAGATGCTAAAGCCACTGTCTATCTTATTGGTGTGCAGGCTACAGGGTACATAGGCTACCCTACCGTATGGGGGTTAGTAAACGATGCCCAAACAGCAACTTGGACTCCTGTAAACGACACACAATCTACTGTCTGGACTAAGATAGCGGCCTAATATGATATATAGAAATAGAACTAATACAGCTGCCTCAGTAAACACACTGCCTTATGCGCTGCCTGCTCCTATTGCGGTGCTGCCTGTAGCCTCAGGAGGTACTGGAGTGACTGTCTCTACTGGAACTACCGCAGTTGTATTAAGCACAAGCCCAACACTTATAACTCCATTACTTGGAACACCTACTTCTGGGGTTTTGTCTAATTGTACTGTCGATGGTACTGATGCAGTGGGATTTAGAAATCTTCCATTTAACCCGCAATCTGCTAATTATACTGCTGTATTAACCGATAGTGGCAAAGTAATATATCATCCAACAACGGATGCAAATGCAAGAACATTTACTATCCCTGCTAATAGCTCAGTGCCTTATCCTGTTGGGACAGCTATTACATTTATTAATATGACATCTCAAGTTGTAACAATATCAATTGCTACTGATACACTATATCGGTCATCAAGTAGTGGTACTACAGGAAGTAGATCACTGGCTCAGTATGGTTCTGCAACAGCAATAAAAATGACTACCACAACGTGGTTAATCTCAGGTACTAACTTAACATGACAAGTGCCCTTACTGCAGTTTATGCAAATTTTAGAGCATTCATACAAGGTACACAGAAAGCAATCTTTGGGTATGGTGTTAATGTATATCTTGGTGTTGATTACTCAATAACTAACAAAGTGTCAAATACTGGTGTTGTTGCAACTGATACTGCTGGTGTTGGTACTGCTAGGGGCCGAGTTGCCGCTGCTGGATACGGTGCAGATAAGGCAATATTTGGGTTTGGTTGGAATGAACTAGATTTTTATAACTACGCAATGACCAACCTAGTATCAAATACTGGTGTTGTTGCTTCCGATACTGCTGGTGTTGGCACTGCAAGACAAGATCCTGCCGCTGCTGGTTATGGTACAGACAAGGCAATCTTTGGGTATGGTAATGATGGTGCCTATGTATCAATAACTAACAAAGTGTCAAATACTGGTGTTGTTGCTTCCAATACTACTGGTGTTGGTACTCCTCGTGCGCCTGCTGCTGCTGGTTATGATACAGACAAGGCAATTTTTGGGTATGGATATACTAATGCTTTAGTATACGTATCACTAACCAACCTAGTATCAAACACGGGTGTTGTTGCAACTGATACTGCTGGCGTTGGTACTGCTAGATACCAACTTGCTGCTGCCGGGTTTGGTGGTGATAGGGCGATCTTTGGGTATGGTTATAATGGCGCTGGTGTATCAAAGACTAACCTAGTATCAAACACGGGTGTTGTTGCAACTGATACTGCTGGTGTTGGTACTGCTAGAAATGCTCTTGCTGCTGCTGGATATGGTGCAGATAAGGCAATCTTTGGGTATGGTTTTACTGGTGCCGTTGTATCAATAACTAACTTAGTGTCCGATACTGGTGTTGTTAGTACTGATGTTACCGGTGTTGGTACTGTTAGAGCGGGCCTCGGCGCTGCTGGGTATTCTCTTACATAATATGGCATCTAATCTAAATTCAGAATTTAACTATCGCTACCAAGTAATAGGTAGCACTCCTTGGGAAAAGTTAAAAACGCTCCAAGGTTTTTTGGTTGGGCGTAAACGTGCTGCGGCCCTAGAAGAATGTGCTGAGTTAAAGTATCAAGCTAAGTTGTTTGAGCTAAAACATCTTAAAGAACTTCCGGCGCTGACGCACATTATCTTAGTTTTGCAGGCTGAAATAATAGAACTAGAGTCCATCCTAGATGACCAAAAACATGCATTTGAGCTAAATCGCAACGAGATTAAAGTACTTGAGAAATTGATTGCTGAGATTTATGTAGAGGTTGAGCCTACTCGTATTGCTGGTTATACAGATGATATGATGTTTGAAGCAAATGCAATAAATGAATTTACAGTCGTGCTAGCTAGGGAAATACAGTCGGAGATAATTGCTAATGGTAGACCTTCTCCAGCAAAGATAAACAATGCTATGCTTTGCCCCCAGATTTTTAGGAGGTTGCAAGTTGCAGGGCTAATTCCAAAGGATATTAAGTTGATAGCTGCTGATGACCCTATCCTGCAACTCAATGCGCCAGATCAAGAATTAATAAAACAGCTAGAAAGTCTAACAAAAGCTATAGAGTCTAAAAAAATTCATATATAATACACGAACATACTTGGGCCCATCATGCCATCAACTTACGCAAATAACCTACGACTTGAAAACATAGCCAACGGCGAGCAATCTGGAAGTTGGGGTGATACGACCAACAAGAACATATGCTCTTTGTTAGTTGACTCTATTGCAGGGTTAGCTACAACAAGCATTACAGGGTTAGCTACCTATACACTTACTTCATATAATGGGGTAACTGATGAGTCTAGAAACGCAGTTCTAAAGTTTACCGGCAATATCGCTGCTGCTTGTACTATATACATCCCTACCGTTGCTAAGACCTACCTCATTGATAACTACACCAATCTTGCACTAGCTAAACAAAACCTAATTATCCGCACTGATGCAGGTGCTGTAGCTGCCACAATCCCTTTTGGTATATACACCGTGTACTGTGATGGTATTGATACATTTATATCAACAGGGTTTGGGGCAGGTGGGACTGTTACGGGTAATGAGATAATCACAGGAACCTTAGGGGTTGCAGGGGTTACAACACTAGCTACGACCCTTACAGGTGCATTAGTAGGAACAGCGGGGGTTGTAAGTGCAGTAGCTCCCGGTACTTCTGGTAATGTATTGACTTCTAATGGTACGGCTTGGGCTTCAGCATCGAACACTCCTCCATTTACAGCAGGTACTAAGCTCATATTTCCACAGGCAACTGCTCCTACGGGCTGGACTAAGGACACGACTGCTGCCATTAATGATTCCATTCTTAGGTTTGTTACTGGGACTGGTGGGGGTTCTGGCGGATCTGTGGGGGTTAGTACATGGGCTGCACAGACTGCTACTGGGGCGCACACGCTAACAACTGCTGAAATGCCAATCCATACCCATACAGGCGGGTCAGGTAACACTACTCCATATTTTGTTTCTCAGGGCTATAGTCATGATGGTCCAATAGATGGTTCTAGAACTGTTAACCCCGATGACCATGATTTACTAGCAGCGACTAATTATCCTGCAGGGGGTGGCACTTCACATAACCATCCACTTACCCAAGCCATTAAATACTATGACTCTATTATTGCGAGTAAAGACTAATGCCATCAACTTACGCAAATAACCTACGACTTGAGAACATAGCCAACGGTGAGCAGTCAGGATCTTGGGGTGATACGACCAACAAGAACATATGCTCATTGCTAGTTGATTCTATAACTGCTGTAACTACAATATCTATCACCGGTTCTGGTAATTATATCTTAACTGCTAACGCAGGTACTGCCGATGAAGCTAGAACAGCAGTACTAAAGTTTACAGGACTTCGTTCTGCCGACTGCTATGTAACAGCCCCAGCAGTGGCAAAGACCTATATCATTGATAACTTTACTGATGAGCCACTAGGTAATAAGAACATAATTATACGGACTGCTACCGGGGTTGGAGCTACAATTCCTTTTGGCAAATACACAGTGTATTGTGATGGGCTAGACTTCTTTGTGCAGACAGGGTTTGCAGCTGGTGGGGTAATAAACGGTAACGCTGCTACTACAGGTAACTTCATTGCAGGCAATAACCTAACAGCATTAGGAAATACAACACTAAAATCTACCCTTACAGGAGCATTAGTAGGAACAGCAGGAGTTGTAAGTGCCGTAGCTCCCGGTACAGCAGGTAATATACTATCGTCTACCGGTACCGCATGGGCTTCTACTACAAATGCACCGGCTTTTCCGGCTGGAACACGTATGAGTTTTCAGCAGACCGCAGCTCCTACTGGGTGGACTAAAGATACAACCGCAGCGATTGATGATTCTATTCTTAGGTTTGTTACTGGATCAGTTACGCCAAGCGGGGGATCTGTAGCATTTAGTACATGGAACGCACAGACGCTTTCTGGGGCTACGGCAATAACAACAGCCCAGATGCCAGCACATACCCACAATGTGGGAAATCAACAACAGGTATGGGCTGGGCAGGGCGCTCCACAATCTTCATATAGTGGTATGAATACTGGGGTTGTGGCAAATCAGTTTCCAACAATCACTACAGGGGGTGGTGGGTCACACACGCACTCGTTAACTCAGGGTGTTAAATACTACGATTTTATCATTGCAAGTAAAGACGCATGATTGAGACTACTGTATTTAAGACCAATATATGGTCTTCGTGTGAGAGGGATTTTAGCAATTTACTACCCGATGTACTAGAACTGCAGTGCTTAGGTGGGAGAAATGTAAGTAATATGGGCGGCTGGCAAAGCGAGTCATTTATATCAACTGATAATGCATTTATGAAAGATACGATTGATTATGTGTTTAGTAAAATGAAGTCAGTATATCAAGCGTATGGTATATTTTCAGAGCCTAATCTGGTGAACTATTGGTTTAACATCAATCCAAAGTTTAGCTATAACAAGTTACACAACCATCCTAAGATGTATTTTTCAGTAATAATATACTTAAAAACTCCGTCAGATTGTGGAGATTTAGTACTTGAGCGGTCAGATAATTTTGAGTGTTTTCTGCCTAAACCTGACCTGAGCAATGAACGAAACGGTATATCGTGGGCTGTTCCCGCACAGAAAAACATGCTATTAGTAATTCCTGCATATGTTAGTCATTTAGTAGAGCAAAATAAGACTAGAGAATCAGATGATAGAAGAATATCTATTGCAATGAATTTTGCTTAAAGGTTAAATAATGGCTAAAGACGCTAAAATATTATGCCCTTTGATGGGTACTGAGTGCATCGAGGATGGTGCTATCAAAGATGGTGAGCTGGTCAAGTGCCGGTTCTGGGTACATGTACAAGGTATGAATCCTCAGACAGGAGAGACAGTCTCTAATGGAGATTGTGCAATAGCTTGGACCCCCATGCTGCTGATTGAGAACTCCCAGCAACAAAGACAGACGGGTGCAGCAGTAGAATCATTTAGAAATGAGATGGTAAAAGCTAATGAATCTACGACCCGAGCCCTAATTGAAACATCTACTCGAATGATAGGGCCTATGACATGAACGATGCCGATGTAGATGCTGTAGCCCAACGCCTGTGTATCTTACTAAGAGAGAACCGCAAGGACTTTTTTGTAGAGCCAGAGCAACACTATAACGACCACAGAGATATAGCTAGTTTGATCTCAGACTATAAAGCAGCTAAGAATATGTTCTGGAAGGCGTTCATAGGTCTTGCAGTTGTTGGTGGCTTAGTGCTAGCCTTGATTGGTGTGAGCGCCCACAGATGAAACTAAAGAAGCACTCTAGGACTCTATGGTTTAATGGTGTCATGGGGTCAGTATCTATTGTGTTGGTAGGGGCGGAGTTCTTTACAGACTTTATCAGAGAAGTCGCACCAGCGTGGGTAGCTACATCACTACTAGGTCTCTGCGCTGCTAACAACGCTGCTAATTGGTGGCTACGTATGCATACAGATAGTCCTGTAAAGTGATTAAGCCTAGTACAAGGCAGTCAGTAGGTGGGTTAGGAATTGGTGCCGCGCTTCTAGTTTCTGTACTGATGTATGAAGGTTATACAGATAAAGCAGTAATACCCGTGCCGGGGGATGTACCCACCATAGGAGTTGGTAGGACTGAAGGGGTGCGTATGGGGGATAAAACTGAACCCGTGCGGGAAATGATGATGCTGCTAAAGAACCTAGATAAGTACGGTAATGGCATTAAAGCCTGTATTAATGTGCCTCTATACCAATATGAGCTAGATGCTTTTGTAAGTCTTGCGTATAATATAGGCATAAATGCTTTCTGTAACAGTACTTTAGTGAAGAAGCTAAACGCTGGAGACTACTCAGGGGCCTGTGAGCAGATAATAATTTGGGATAAGTTTAAAGGTAAGCCATTGAAAGGTCTAACTAATAGGCGTAATGAGGAGTACAGAACATGCCGGGGTTCAGCTTAATCGGGAAGATACGTCTAGGGCTTGAGCTGGCTGCTGTATTATTAGTTATTGGTTGGGTTTGGAATTGGTATAACAAAGCCCCTGTGGTGGTTGGGGAGTCAGTCTTAGGGGTTACAGCATCTGAGGTAGCTAGTGCAGGGACTGAAGGTGTTGTAATGACGATGCCAGTTATGACAGTGCGCGGGGGTAGGGCACTAAAAGAGAAGTTAAACCTACCTAAAGAAGTACAGGTTAACGATAGCAAGAAAGTGCTAGACTCAGTTGTAGTCCCAGAAGATGGGCATAGGCACAAAGTAACTCCAGTACTAAACACAGTAACAGGTAAGACAGAAACATTTGTAGAGACACTACCACTCCCGTGGTTTCAGTTTAAGACTGATGGTGCTGTAGGTGTATACACAGGTATATCGGATGTAGGTGAAGCAGCTAGGATACAGGCACGGCAGACGTTCTTTAGCGTAAAAGCCGTAGACTTTGGTGGCATAGCTTCAGTAGATCAACCTTATGGTGCTGCTAGTAACAACAGCAATGGGTCGGTTCCTACAAGATTCTTTATTGGTGTTGGCGCAGAATATAGGTGGTAAGTAGATGCCTTTACAGAAAATAGAGTTACGCCCGGGAATTAACCGTGAATCTACTACCTACTCTAATGAAGGTGGGTACTATTCTGGCGACAAAATTCGTTTTCGTTCTGGGTTCCCAGAGAAAATAGGCGGCTGGACACGCTTATCAAACAACACCTTCTTAGGTACATGCCGTGCATTAGTTAACTGGGCTTCGCTGACAGGTAATAACTACTTAGGGGTAGGTACTAATCTTAAATACTATATTGAACTTGGTGGAACTTATAACGACGTAACTCCCATCATAGACACTACCGTATACAACAGTAAGATGTTAGTGCCTTACACAACACTAAATGGAACTATAAATGCAAGTGTTACATCACTAACACTGACTGATGCTACGGCATTTCCGCCTTCTGGGGTCATTAAGATCGACTCAGAGCAGATATATTACGGCTCTGTTTTAGGTAATGTATTATCTTTATTATCTCGTGGGTATAACAGTACAACTGCGGCATCTCATACAACAGGTGCTGGAGTAGGTACATCAACTATTACATTTAATGATATTACTAATACTGGTCAGAATAATAGCTTTGTTACATTTACGGGCGCTGCAGGGTTTGGTGGTATATCAAATGCAGCACTGAACACAGAGCACCAGATAGTAAAAGTTGCTGACTCTATTTATTACGCTACGTTAACTGAAGTAGCGCAAGGAACACTATCAACTGTAGCAATTACAGGCATAGCAGGTCAGTTCTCATGCACGGCTTCTGTTGCAGGAGTAGTAGTTGGTAATAGTGTACTTATTGCTGGTACTTATGGCGGTACAGGGTCTATCACAGGGTATACCAACCCTAAAAAGTACTACATAATTGCTGCTAATGTTGGCGGCTCAACCTTTACTCTATCTGCAACACAGAACGGCCTACCTATTACTACAACTGCCGGTACACCTACAGGGCTAACATATACCGTAACTACTGAAGCCTTTTCTACATCAGCGCAAGCTGGAACAGCATTATCCTCAATAATAATTACAGGTATTGCAGGTCAGTTCTCTTGCACTGCTGCAACGCTAGCGGTAGGTATGACAGTAGGGGTTACAGGAACATATACAGGTACAGGTTCTATAGTTGGCTATACCAGCCCTAAGACATACTACATAATAGTCACCAATGGATCTACAACATTCACCTTGTCTGCTACTCCCGGTGGCGCTGCTATTACAACTACAGCAGGTACCCCTACACCCTCAGGATCGGGTGGTCCTTTGTTTGGGGCTAATGGAGGGGGTACATTAACAGCAACCTATCAAGTAACTGCGGGATTAGACATATATACAGTAGGTCTAGGTTGGGGGTCCAATGTATGGGGACGTAGTACTTGGGGCAGTGCTGGTACTACGGGACTAGGGCAGCAGCTTAGGCTTTGGACCCATGATAACTACGGTGAGGATTTGATATTTGCACCTCGGGGTGGATCTATATATTACTGGACTTCAAACCAAGGAGTCTCAACTAGAGGAGTAGAACTAAGTACGCTATCTACTGCTAATGGGTTTGATGGTACCTTTGTACCTAATACTACTAATCAAGTTATTATGTCAGGTGATTCTCGGTTTGTAGTATGCCTTGGAGCTAACTCATACGACCCTACTGATTCAGGTACTGACTTTGATCCGATGATGGTTCGGTGGTCAGATCAAGAAAACCCATACCAGTGGGTGCCTGCAGTTACTAATCAGTGTGGTGAGTATCGGTTATCTAGTGGTTCTTATATAGTCTGTGGTCAGACAACTAGGCAGGAGACGCTTATATGGACTAGTAACGCCTTGTACTCCATGCAGTATCTAGGGCCGCCCTACGTATTTGGTATTAATTTGATGTCTGGAGAGAGCTCTATTATGTCTCCTAAGGCTATGTTTACTGTCAATAATGTTACTTACTGGATGGGTACTGATAAATTCTATTCTTACTCAGGACGGGTAGAGACGCTACCGTGTACCCTAAAACAGTACATATTTACTGATATAAATAGAGATCAGTCATACCAAGTATTCTGTGGGGGTAATGAAGGTTATAACGAGATTTGGTGGTATTACTGCTCGGCAAACTCTACTACGATTGATCGGTATGTAATATACAACCACCTAGAGCGTATTTGGTATTATGGAACACTAGATAGAACTGCGTGGTTAGATAGTTCACTACGGCCTTATCCTATGGCAACTGACTATAACAACCGTATTTTATATCATGAATCTTCTTCTGATGATGAATCAGGTACTACCCCAGCGGCTATTAGTGCATATATAGAGTCGTCTGACTTTGATATTAGTGACGGGCAGGCTATAGCTTTTGTCTGGCGTATGCTGCCGGATGTAACTTTTATAGGATCTACACCACCAGAGGGTATACCACCTCAAGTTATATTATCTTTAGAACAACGTCGTAACTCAGGTACAGGCTATGGCCCTGCAGGTGCTCCCCTGATTACATCGGATGTAACAATAACAGGAACAGGTGTAAATCGAACAGCTACATCAGTCAGTACAATGTTTAACTCTGTGACAATTGATGCAACTACTACTCAGCCTTTACTGTATGCCTTACAAACCCCAATGGGCACATGGAACATAACAGCTAAGACTTCTAGCTCTGTTGTGACAATTACTACTCCTAAAGGTTATGTAAATGAAATTGCTGTACTAGGTAAGTTATGGGCTAAACCTACAGTTACTAGAATTGCCTCATACCCTATTGAAGAATTTACAGGGCAGGTGTACACAAGAATCCGTGGTAGACAGATGCTCATGCGTATAGAATCAGAAAGGTTAGGAACTAGATGGCAGTTGGGTTCTGTTAGAATTGATATTCGCACTGACGGCAGGAGATAATATGGCATCGTCTATCCCACCAGTAGGACCAAACTTGCAGTTAGCTTCGGCAGAATACGATCCTAGACAAGCAGACCAACTAGCAAAACAACTGAGGTTGTATATGAATACTGTAGGCAATGCTAGTGGGGGTAGTAGTGGTAGTGGCACCGGTGGTGTTTCTGCTTCTTTATTTTGGATAACTTGGGGGTGTAATTAATGGCCTTTCAAGATATTACAGGTATACAGATAGCACAAGCAGCAGTAACTACGGGGTACACAACTATATACACTGTAGCGGCATCTCAACGGCTGTATATAAAATGCGTAGATGTGTGCAATACAAGTGGGGCTGCTACTACATTTACTATGCACTTAGTGGCAAACGGCAGTTCAGCGCTCGTAGCAAATGCATTATTTTATGGTTCATCTATTGCTGCAAATGATAACTTACAGTGGACCGGTACTCAGCTGATGGACGTTGGTGGCACGATACAAGTTAAAGCCTCAGCTGCAAACCTAACTGTTACCATTAGTGGTGGAATAGCCGTATAATATACGGAATTAATAGGGAGTTTTTATGAGTTTACATCCAGACGTACAAAACCTAGCTGCCCAAGGGCGTAATGGTGACTCGATGCTTTTGCATGTCACCCCCGATGAGGTTCAAGGGCTTCATCAGTTAGCTCTGATGCATGGTACTAAGATGACTATAAACCCAGTAACGGGACTTCCTGAAGCTAACTTCATGAAAGACTGGCTACCTGTAATTGTTGGTGGCATAGCTACTATTGCTACAGGGGGGCTGGCAGCTCCTTGGATGATTGCCGCGGGTGCGGCGAGTGCATTTGGTACCAGTATGGCGGTAGGTAACAGCTTCAAGAAGTCATTGTTTACTGGTCTGATGGCTGGTGCTGGTGGTGCATTAGGTGCTGGATTAGGGGCAGCGGGGGGAGCGGCGGCGAGGGGAGTAGGGACAACAATAGGGACAGGAATAGCAGAGGCAGCTCCGGGTGTATTTGGCGCGGTAGAGCAAGGAATAGTATCACAAGCGCTGACAAAGGGAATAGGTGCAGGAGCTACGGAAGCTGCTGCTAGTGGGTTGGGTGGGTTTGCCTCAACACAAGGAGCTAATCTAGCTTCCGGTGCTGGTAGGTTTGGAGCACAAGAAGCACAAGCATTGATGAGAACAGAAGCACAACAAATAGCACAAAATGCAACGCAAAAGTCATTTCAAGAAGCAGGTAAGATAGCAGCAGACAATGCAAGAAGGCCGATGGTTAATCAGTTTGGGCAAATGATAGACCCTGCAAAAATTACTAGCGTACAAACAGGTATAGGTCCAGTAAGAAGCCTGACAAATGCACAGGCGATGACTAATCCTGAGTTTAGTCGGGTAGCTGCGCTCCAAGGAATGAAACCCGGATACACAGCACAGCCTACATCGCTACCAGCGAATATTGGCCCTGCAAGCTATGGCGCTCCACCTTCTTCTATCATGCCACCTCCTTCTATTACACCACCTGCTCCACAAAGTTATATGAGCGGTGTAAGCGATGCACTCTCTGCACAGGGGAGAGGGGTTAATAAGCTGTTTGAGCCCGGAGAATTTAGTAAGTTTGCAGGAAAAAATAAATTAGCTTTAGCTGGGTTAGGCATAGGGGGTATGGGCATGATGTCGTCTGACCAACAAAGAATTAAACCTGCTACAGCGCATGGCGATTACTATAGCTACCCTGAATTTACTCAGGGGTACGATCCTACAGGTGGTGAGTCAGGGCAACAATACTTTAACTATAGTTATGGAACTCCAACAGTAACCCATTATGCTGAAGGTGGTAGTATAAGTGATGAAGTAAATAATGTTATGTACCCACAAAGCCAGCTACCCTCAGGTGCTGCGGGTCAGTATGGTAATGTATCTGCTGTTCCAGTCCCTCGGGAGGTTGTAGGGGCGCAGGATGCTGTTGTTAACCCATTTACAGGGGCAGAAGGTATGGCTGCTGGTGGTATTGCTACACTAGGTGGGTACTCTGATGGTGGTAGATTAACGCAAGGTCCCGGGGATGGCGTATCTGATTCTATCCCTGCATCTATAGGTGGTAGACAGCCAGCTAGATTAGCAGATGGTGAATTTGTAATACCTGCTAGGGCAGTGGCAGAAGTAGGCAATGGGTCAACTAGGGCAGGGGCTAAGAAGTTCTATGCTATGCTTAAACGTATTGAAAAGAGCAGTAAAGGACGGAGTAATATAGCAGCTAATACTCGCGCTGATAGGTTTATGCCAGCCTAATGTCAATACAGATTTCACTCGTTCCTGTAGAGCATATAGAGTCAGTATGGCATTCAGTAGAGCGGTATATAGCAGATGCATTGTCCTACTACCCCGGCAGATATACGGTAGAAGATATAAAAGTAGGTTTACTGACAGAGCCACGACAGTTGTGGCTAGCCTTTGATGGCGCTGTTATATATGGTGTAGTTGGTACACATGTTGTGACATACCCTAGGATGCGTACGTTGTTTATGCATTTTATAGGTGGGGATGAAGGGTTGACATGGAAAGCCCCCATGCTAGTGGTACTGCAGAGATTTGCTAGAGATAATGACTGTAAGCTACTAGAAGCACAAGGGCGTACTGGATGGAAGAAAATATTTGAGAGTGATGGGCTAAAGACACGTTCCATCTGTTTTGATATTCCTGTGGAGTGATATATGAGTAATCACAATGTAGATTTTGATGGGCTGCTACCCCTAGATGCTTTTAAGAAAGAGGGCGGCAAGATGCGACTTCATGGGGGTGGCGGACAATCACCTCAACCTACTAGTACATCTTCATCACAAGTTACAATCCCTGAGTACGCTAGGCCGTACATGGAACGACTGCTTGGCACTACTGAAGCACTGACTGACATAAGCAAAAACCCCTACAAGATGTACAAAGAAGGGGACCCTAATGCCAGAGTAGCTGGGTTTGATCCTATGCAAACACAAGCGTGGGATAATATTAGTTCTATGACACCATCATCGCAGTTGGGTGCTGGGACTAACATGGCTACCGCTGGCGGTGTTGGGTCGTTGATGGCAGGGCAGAACTATCAAAATATGGCTACTGACCCTAATTCAATGGCTGCATACATGAACCCCTACATGAAGAATGTAGTCCAGTTCCAACAAGATCAGAATGCTAGAAACTATGGTATTCAACTGCAAGCACAGCAAGCACAAGCTACAGGACAACGTGCATTTGGTGGAAACAGGCAGGCGCTAGCTCAATCAGAAGGCACTAGGAATCTTGGCTTTACCCAAGCACAGACAGCCGCACAAGGTTCACAGGCTGCTTATGATGCTGCTCGTCAGGCACAACAGTTTGGTACTACGGCAAATCTACAAGGATACCAACAAGCCATTGGCGCAGCTAATACACTAGGGCAGTTGGGGCAGACTGAGTATGGTCAGAAGATGGGTATAAACAATGCCATGCAGACTGCCGGTGCTACGAAAGCAGCTAGAGAACAAGAACTGAAGAATATTGGGTATGAAAACTACCAAAACCAAATGAACTACCCATATAAACAGATTGGGTTTATGTCTGACTTACTGCGTGGTGGCCCTCTATCCCAGTCAGCAACTACAGAGTATGGCGCAGCACCAAGTCTGACAAGTCAGGCAGCAGGTTTGGGGTTAGCAGGTTTGGGTGTAGCGCAGGCGCTTGGTAAATCCTCCTAGGAGCAATTATGCAATCATCAATGACACCTATTAGCACCCCTTCTCCTGAGGTAATGTACAAGAAATACACTGACCTTAGTACGCTTCATGATCCACGTGTAGATGAAGTGCTGAAAAGGGCTGCAATGGGAGGTGATCCTAACTACCCACAGGTATACGCTATCATGGCTATACAAGCTCGGACTGCTGCTAAGGGTCAGGCACAACAAATGCAAGGTGCACAAGGTGCGCAAGGTCCACAGCCTACAGTAGCTGCGAATGTCCTAGCTAAAGCAGAACCAGAAGCAGGGTTATCTTCACTACCTATAAGCTCTGATACTTTCCACGCTGCTGGTGGTGGTATGGTGTCGTTTGCTCATGGCGGTGATATGTCTGGTAGGGGTGATATGCATGACTCTGCCGAACACAAAAAGTTAGTAAAGAAAGCTGCCGAGGCAAAAGCAAGAGCATTAGCTGAGTGGGGTGCATCACAAACTGGGTATAGATTTCCTAGCGAATATGTTTCTCCAGCGGGGGATGGAATATCCTCACCTGAAATGAATGCTATGATTGATGAGGTTAGGAGAAGGCAAAATCCTCAAGCACCTGAGGCGTTTTCTCCAGAGCAGATGCAAGCATTGGGTCAATCACAAGGGGTAGATCCTAATGCAGAGGCAGTTGCCCGTACAAGGTCTATGTATAATGTAGCCCCGCCAGTATCTGAAGGTCCTACGGCACCTCAGGGAGTTCCTCCAGAAATGGCAGCTATGATGGATAGAGCTAGGGCAGCGCAAAATCCTACACGGCCTACTGCTTTTGCTCCAGCGCAACAACAAGGGATTGCAGATGCTTATAATAGACAAGGTGCGCCCGCTACTTCTCCTACAGCGCCTACTGCCTTTTCTCCAGAACAACAACAAGCGATTGCGGACTTTTATAGTAAGCAAGGTAAACAAGGTGGATTAGATACTTTACCAACAGCTACTACACCAGCTGCCCCTACCTCTACCCCTACCCCCGGCGGTAAGAAACCAGCTATAACAATGGCTGAGTACAACAGGTTAGCTGCTGAGGGATTAGAGAACCGAAAACCAGCTACACCAAAGAAAACTGCTACAGAACTAACTAAGAAAGACTTAGGGTTAGGAGGGCTATCAAAAGATAATAAGCAAGAAGTTGTACCTACCTATGAGTCAATGTTATCTGACATACAAAAATCAAATCCTGATAAAGATATATTTAGTGAGTTTACTAATAAAATTAAGCAGCGCATGGATGCGGACAAAGACAGCGATAACAAGTTTAAGTATGGGCTGTTGCCAATATTAGTTGGGGCAGAAATGATGGCTGGTACTTCTCAATATGCTATGGTTAATATAGGTAATGCTTTAAAAACTGGAGCAGCAGCGCAAATACAAGAGATTCAAAGAAAAGACAAACTAAGTCGTGAGGATAATAGAGACCTGACGGACCTTAGAAAATTCCAAGCAACTATGGATAAGGGTGATAGAGACAATGCCTATAAGATGTACGATAACTATTTAGGTAGACAGAGTGAAGAGAAGCGGGCTAAATTAGTAAGTGATACTGCTATATTAGTAGGCCAAGGTCACGATGCTACACAGAGAGAAATATATGGAAGTCTTAGACCTGAAGGGGCTAATGCATTAGAAGCACGAAAGTTTTTAGACTCTAAAGAGTATATAGCTATTAATAGAACGGCTGTTTTAAAGCCTGACCCAACGCCTACACCTAGAAATAATCAAATTCTTGCTGCCCAAAGACAGGTTGATAGTGCTCATATACGTGCGGGTGAGAAGCCTCCTTATGGAACTCCAGCTGGTTCACCAGCGCCTAGTACAGCGCCTAGTACAGCGCCTAGTAAAGCTAATTACTCCGCTGCAGATATAGCCTATACTGCTAAACTACGTGGTATAACCGAGGCTCAAGTTAGGCAACAGCTAGGTATACAATAATGGCCCGTGACTTACTTGCTCATTTAGATGCTCCATCCGGGGGTCGGGATTTACTTGCCCATTTAGATGCTCCATCCGAAGGGCGGGATTTACTTGCGGGTTTAGATACTCAGCCTAAAGAAGCCCCCGGGTTTGGTAAGATGATGAGCAACGCGGTTATACGCGGGGCTAAACAAACTGGGTCACTACTAGGTGATGTGCTACCTGCTATGGCGGGTAATATTGTTGGGAATAATGACTATGCTAACCAACAGATGGGTGAAGCAGCAGCCACTCAGAAAGACATTCAAGAGAATTACGCAGCACGATATCCAACGCTAGGCGATGTTAAAGGCCCTAGTGATTACCTCCCATTTGCTGCTGAAACTATAGCTGAACAAATACCTAATATAGCAACGGCTTTAGTACCCGGGGTAGGTGGTGGGATGCTGGCTGCTAGAGGGTTGGCTGGTGCTGCTCGCACTGCTGCTGTAGGTAAGGGGCAACTTGGCGGTGCTTTCCTAGGTTCATACGCGCTGAACGCCCCTGAGATATTCCAGAACATACATGAAGAAACTGGGAAGATGGCCCCGGGGGCTTCGCTATTAGCTGGGTCTGTCTCTGCTGCACTTGATGCAATCCTTCCTGCATATATCCTAAAGCAATTTACTCCCGGTATGAAGACGGGTGTTATAGAAAAGATCTTAGAGAAGTCAGGTATGCAACCGGGTATAGTTAGATCAGCTGTAGCTGGCGGGGCTACTGGTGCATTAACTGAAGGACCTACAGAAGCAACACAAGAAGCCATTAGTATTGCGGCTGAAAAATTTGTTGGGGAGAATAAAGACGTATGGGGAAGCAAAGAATTCAATCGTTTAATAGAGTCCGGTGTTCGCGGGGCTGTAGGCGGTGGTGGTATCTCAGGCATAACGGGCGCAGTCAGTGGGATTGGTGATAGAGAAGTAAAAGAAGAAACCCCCGATGCAAAGAAAGCTGCGGAAGAAGAATCTAAGATATTTACAGGGTTAGGTAAAGAGGAACAAGTCCCACCTCCTCCTGATAAAGACTTCGATGCAAAGATGCAGTCAACTGTTGATGCCAGTGGCAACCCAGTTTTTGTATCCCCTGATGGTACTACTGGGACTACTACTGGGACTACTGCTGAAGATACTATTGAGCCCCCATCTATATCTAGCCCTGAGTTAGATGTATTAAAAGCAAAGTATGATGAACGGGCAAATGAAATTGCTACTGTAGGAACTAAGAACGGTAAAAAATGGATAGATAATAAAAACGGGGCGCAAGTAAAACTTAAAGCAGAGATAGATGCTCTTGAGGCTAGTTTAGTTGCACAGGGAGAAAAAAATGAATCTACAGCTGACCAATCACGAACTGACACGGGCATGGGAGAGTCTGTACTTCCAACGACCTCCAAGACTGAAGAAACTAAGGGTACTGACACGGCGACAGTGGGAACTACTAGCGAATCTACTGACGGCACAACTACAGGAACTGTCACAGGCACAGGACAAGAATCAAGTGCATTAACCCCAGAGGCAAATAGTTTACTAGCTTCTGTAGATGCTGGAGGGGTTCCAGCTATGATGACAAATAACCTTAAAAAGATAGCTGCTGATAATGGTATAAAAGTTACTGCTCAAGATACGCCTAATTCAGTAGTAGATAAGTTACGCGCAAAGGCTCTAGGACAAAGTACATTAACTAAAGATGAGTTAGAAAAACAACAGATAAAAAAAGAACAAGAAGAAGATCTGGGTTTAACTACAGAGGATAAGATAAAAGAAGAAGCTCCAAAGAAGGTAGAGCCTCAAGTAAAGGTAGAGGATAAAGAGCAAGAAAGACTGGATGCAGTAGAGGCTAAGAGATTAGAAGCTGATAAAGAAAAACGACTAGCTGAAGAAAAAGCGCTTAACGAAAAAATAGCTATGCCTACTACAGCAGGGGCGTTAAGTTATATAAACGACGTAGGGCATTATGGGCAGGCAGCTCCTCTTACCCCCGGAAAGGCTGTAATACATGCTGGGCATGAACAGGCTTTTGATCTATTTGATACAGTAGCTGTAAAGAATGGGGTTGAACCAGAATTAAAAGCACTTGCAGAAAGTTATATAGCTGCACAAGTAGCTAAACGTGAGGCTTTAAAAAGAGAAATGCAGGCGCAGGGTAAAAATCCTAATGAAATAAAAGCCGCCGTTTCTAGAATTAAAATTACAGCCGATATAAGCTCTCCATTAGAATTTATGTCAGAGCAAGAGCTTGTAGATCTATATATGAAACATGCAGATAAAACTTCATATACTAATAAGGGTGGTAAAACACGGGCTGTAGCAGCTAAAAATAGAGAAGAGTTTGTTGCTGGGTTGCCTGCTGAGATACAAAATCATGTGCGTAGAACTGCAGATGCAGCTTTTAGGCAGGAAGTTCTTACTACTTCAGAAAAAGGAAAGAAGGTAGAGTCTGGGGATAGATCAAGAAAGCGTAGAAAAGAAGAGCTTGAAAGAAAGGCTGCTGTAGAGGAAGAAGCAATTGCCCTATCTAAGCAGATGGAAGCAGAGGGGGATGTACGTAAAGCTGCAGCCCCTAAATTATCTGAAAAGGAACAAACAACAAAAGATATTAAAGACATAAAGGTAGCAGCAGAAAAAGCCAGAGAAGAGCAAAAGCGCCCAGTAGCTCGTGAAGAAAAAGAAGGGGAAACTGTAGCTAAAGAATCAATAAAGACTACTGCTGAAGAAAAGAGCAAGCTAGTAAGGAACATTGAAACAGCTGTTAATGATGCTAAGGACCTACTAGCTGTATTAGAACAATTAGATTCTAAGTTAAACGACTCTATTACAGGGGTTATAGCTAGGAATCTATTAAAGGCGTTAAAGAACCTAGGGGTTAATGTTAAGGTTGTATTTGGCGCTGTCGAAGGTCGCAATGATGGTAAGTTTGATCCAGCTACTAATACTATAACCTTAGCTGGGTTTGAAGGGGCATATGTAGGTAAGCGCAAGCTGGACCAATTAGTACTGCATGAAGTTATGCACTATTTGACTGACCACGTTGTAGCTAACCCTGTTGCCTATCTTAAATCTATAGTTGATCCTATAAAACGCCGGGAAGCTAAGGCAGGACTTATTCGGTTAGCGCAGAATCACAAATTTGCAAGGCAGAAGTTTGGCAAGAAATACAATATAGATTCCCAAAAAGAGTTTATTGCTGAAGTATTCTCTAACCCATCGCTGCAAAGAGATCTAGCTAATACCCCAGTACCCGGGGCTTACAAAAAAGATACCTTATTTGGGCTAATAGTTAAGAGCATCGCCGCTGCATTAGGCTTTAGAACTGATAAAGATGCTGTGCTGCTTAAAACTATTATGGAAGATATCCTCCATATTGTATCTATCCCGTCTGAAGGATTAGTTGGCGAAGAAATCTCTTATTCCAAGACAAAGGGTAAACATAAAACAGCAAGTGCGCCTAAGAAAGCCCCCCCTATTGGTAGATCTACAGGACTATTTGGGGATAATAAGGGTTATGAACTAGGTAAAAATGAAGCCCCAAAGAGTAAAGGCTTTTTCCTGAAATATTTTACTTCTATTGCCCCGTGGAGAGAGCTAGCTCGCTTGTATCAAAATCATAAATATCCTATAAAAACTCTTAACGATCAGTTAAGTGCTGCTAATTTAATAATACGAGATAGCTTAGATATGAATAACATATATGAGCTTGGAGTATTAGCTTCAGGAAGAGCTAAGAGCTTTTTCTATGGGCATGTTAGTAAGCCAGCAGAAGCACTAGATAGAGGAGTTAGGGAATTTGCTAGAGATGCAGGGCTTACAGCAGAAGAAGCCTTAGGGGTTATACATAGACTATTAGAGACATTACATGAGCCAGAACGTAGGTTTGTTAAGTACCTGTTAACAGTCCCTTTAAGCACTGATAAGTTACTGGGGAATATAAGCCCTGCTGATCGGCGCAAAGAGATGATAACACTGTTAGATAGTAAGACATTAACTGACGCCCAAGCTAAATCCTTGCGCAAAGAATTAGAAACTATAGTTAACGCAAAAAATGCTAAAGGAAAACCAAAGTATTTAGACCCTCTTGGTAGCAGCCCTAGGTCGGTTAAGGGTGTAAAGATGTCTCTTGATGTAGATGATAGTGCCTACAATGTTCTAGGGCTTGGGGATGAGACACATACTACTAAGGAAGTTGTTGCTAGTAGACTAGAAGCCTATGAGAAGTCGCCACACAAGGCTCAACTAGACAAAATACTTGAGAGCTTGCGAGACTTAAATAATGTTACTAGAGAATTAAATCAACATGCTAATTACTGGTCTGACTATGTTAGCAATAGAGTAGCTTTCTATGACTATAAAAACTATGCCCCATTTAAAGGTAAAGCATCTTTTGAAAACAACTCTGAAACAGATGAAATATTAGACTTTGATGCTACTAAAATGGGTAGAGAATTACAGGATGCTGCTTATGCTACAGAGGGTCGGTCCTCAGTATCTGATAACCCTGTACTGCAATCTCTTTCTGATGCCACTCGCGCCGCTATGCGGGCTGGTAATGTAGGATACACTTTAGCCATAAAGAACTCTTTAGCCGCAAGTAAACTTAATCCTAATGGGCAAGGGCTTATTACTGGCTATGTAAAAGCACATATAGAGTTTTGGCAACGTGATAGTGATCTTCTTAAAAGCATGAAGGGTGAGAAGTCTATATTCCACTACAACACTGATGGCAGTATTGATATTCTTGTAATCCAAGATGAGAAGATGTTGAACTCTATTAGAAAGACTTTTGAGGCGGTTAACCCTTATTTAAACTTTTTGAATACTCTAACTACCCTTATGGGTAAAGGACATACGCGCTACAACTATAACTTTGCACCATTAAATTTTATACGAGATTTTCTTACTAATGCATGGGTGATAAGTGCTGAGATGGGGCCTTTAAAGTCAGCTAAGTTTATGCAGCTATTAGTTGCTAAGGTCATGTTGCAGGGGTCATTTCGTAAATCAGCAAAGGTTATGAATCTATTTAACCAGTCTAGGATGGCTGAGTTGAATGCTATGGCTAAGAAAGACCCAACTATTAGAGACACAATAGAGTTTTTACAAGCTGGGGGGCCTACATCTTATATCCACGGTATCTCTTTAAAGTCTAATTATACAGACATAAAAAAAGAACTGGGGGCTTCCGGTATTATTAGAACAGTTGAGCAGTTTAATAAACTACTTGATTTGTGGACTGAAATGTTTGAACTTACTAGCCGTTCTGCTGCGTATAGTATTGCTAAACAAGAGTATCTAAGACAAGGTTTTACTTTAAAGGAAGCTATCACTAAAGCTGCTACATTTGCTAAAGAACTTGCTAACTTTGAGTTAACAGGTACACGTGGTAGGGGCATGGGGTCATGGTTCATGTTCTTTAAGCCCAGTGCTACAGGCGCTGTTCGTGCAATTGAAGCCGCCGCTCCAGCATTTAGGGATATAAAAAATGTAGTGGCTGGCCTACCTGATAAGATTAGAAAGAATGAAAAAGCATTAGCAGACTTTAAAAAAGATTATGCAGAAAGGAAACTTAACGCCCAACTAACTACCGCCGGGTTAGTAGGTTTAGGTATGACACTCTATATGATGGCATATATGCTAGCCGGGGATGAAGAAGGGGACGATAGTAGAAACCCTGTAGCTAATGATAGTATGGAGCAATGGATGCGGTTTGGTAGATTCCATATACCTAAAGAGTTCTTTGGTGGAGAAGAAGATTTTGTAGTCCAACTACCTTGGGGTTTTGGCCTTGGTGCTTTTGCTGCGGCAGGGGCTCAACTAGCTGCTGTAATAGGTGGTCGTCATACATTACAAGATGCGCTGTCTAATATAGCTTTCCAGATATCACTAGATTCCTTTGTGCCATTGCCAGTATCTAGGATGCAACCAGCAGATGATCCTTTAGGGTTTGCTGTAGATTCAATAATGCCTAGTGTATTGCGCCCTGTAATAGAGTGGCTAATAAATAAAAATGGCTTAGGTCATACTATCTATAATGCTAGTAATAGAACTATGGGTGATGCGTACACAGGCGGCGATAAAATCCCTGAGATATATAAAACAGCATCTGCTGCTTTAGTAGAGAATGAGTTTATTGGCATGGGCAACGTAGATATTAGTCCTAACACTTTATATTTCTTAGCTAATAGTTACGCTGACGGTATAGTTAAAATAGCTGAACTAGCTTATAGCTTTACACAATTAGCTGATGATAAGAAAGCCTTTGTAGCTAAAACAGATATACCATTTCTTGGGTCTTTCATTGGATCTAACTCTGATGTAGTTACTCGTGACTATACTAAGGTAGCTGAGAAAGTAAAAGAACTACAAAGAAAGCTTAATAACTTTGAAAAAGATCCTGAAATGGCTCTTAAATATTTTACTATTCATCCTTTTGATAGGGATATTGTAGAGGTATATAACGCAGCTAGTGGTGGACCACTTAAAGATTTACAAACGGAGGCTAATGAAATACGTAGAAGTACTATGCTAACACCTAAAGAAAAAACGCTTGAGTTAAAAGATAATAAGCAAATGCAAAGTCTTATTAAGGAGCATCTACTTACTACCTTTGAAGCATACGGTATTAAGCCTTAACTAATGCGCCAAGTTCTAACCCCTAGGTGGGCATCCTTTATTGAGCAATAGCTCTTTACACGCACCTTAGCCCGTTTAGCCCCGCAGTCAATGGCATAGATTAACTCTGCGGGGCGCAATGTAGGGATAAAGAAACTATCCCCCACTGACATACCCTCAAATGGTAGCACCCACTCAGGCTCAAGTATCTGACTCGGTATCATCCTCTGAGTCCATAGAAAACACACTCCTAAAATGATACATAGGCGTTGGTTGATTCTCTTGGGCTAGCTTCCACCCTGTAGATAACCTGCCCTTTCTTGCGCTAATTAATATCTTCTTTTCGGTCATAGCAACTTCAAACTCTCTACTACTTATATTGCGTTTAGCAAGATAGGCTTTAAACTCAGTTTTAGATACTTGTGTTATACCTTCATCTGAGGATATTCTAGCCACAATAGCTCCCATAGGTTCTTTTATAACATGTCTATCTTTTATCTTTAGGGTGTTACCTTCAAACTTATTAAGAAAATCACCTAGTATCGCACAGTAGTCTGTCTTATTTAACTTTACTACCTTGTCTCTTATCTGTATCAACTCCAGTAGCATTACGCCATATACACGCTCAATATCTAATTCAATTATACCTGCCTCTATAGCTATTTCACCGCCAGTAAAAATAGCAGCTATCATATTTCGATAGAAGCGGTAAGCCACAACATCTCCAAAGTCTGCTAAGAATCTATTATGCCATTTATCTAGTTTTACTTTAATTGGTGGTTCCCCTAGCCTATATAGCTCCTTTATATATACAGTACCCGCATGTCCATAGTTTAATCTAAAAGTCTCAAATATCTTCTGACCTAGTTCACTACCACCTTCACCTAGCAATGGAGTTGGCGGTCTTACTAACATTTCAATTACTCTAGCCATTTCACCATCTGGACTACCTTTTATAGCCTCAAATTTATTAACGACTGAATGATTAGAAGTAAGGACGGCAATTAAAGAGGCAGGCATTTCATGGGCACGTTCTGCATTTACAGATGCTTGCAGCCTGATCTTAGCTTTGCCTTGAGATACTTTATGCACTAAGTCAGATAAAACCTCAGGAGACTTACCACCTACTTCATCCATACCAAACATGATGTTATGGAATCCTAGAAATCTCTGGGTCACACCATTATCTGTGCCAGATACTACGCATAGTTCTCGAGGGTTTCCAAATATACTAAGCCCTGCATATAGTGCTCCTGTTTTAGCCACACCAGATTCACCTAATAAACTTACAGTACCGCCGGGGGTAGAGGTCATATGCATTAAAGGACTCCCAAACCCAATAAGCATAGTGAACGCATGCTGTTCAAAACCAGCCACATCTAGTTGTTTAGTTGCCCATTTCCAGTCAGAATACGTACCACTTGATACTAAAAACTTAGCAATATCTTTAACATATGGAGACGAGGCAGCATCAACTACCGTACCATCACTTCGTACTTCCTTATCACCTATAACAAAGGCTTGTTTGTCCTCTGTCCAGCCCATTTGCATACGCATGATGTCTGCTTTAGCTGTGTTAATCATATACTGACTCCATTTAATTACATAACTTATGAGGTGGGGTACTACTGAGGGAATGCATATCACCCCATTTGATGCCATGATATCTTGGAACCTATCCTTTGAATAAACAGACTTCATTGGTAGTAAGAATTCTCTTGGTTCATCGTTAGGAAGTAGTAGCCGCATTGTTAAGCACTCGCCATCTAACGGACTGTACATACGCTGTATTGGAAATAAATCATGCGCTGATATAAGCGTAGGCTCACTATTTTGTTCTTCCCCATCCTTATCCGGCTTTTGAGGAGCAGCGTAATAGATACCCCCATTTAACCCTCTAACAAACGGTTTTAGGAATCCCGGTAGTTCTTTGATATTCTTGGTACTCTTCTTTTCCCAAATTGGCTCCTCTTTATCTGACGCAACGGCGGCTTGGAATTCTCTTCCAAGTACGATTGGGGTTTTGATTCTTCCTCTATGTGAACATCCTTCGCACTGACTTGGGAAGTTATTAACAAACCAGTCGCATGTACGGGGGGCATTAAAAGAACGGGCAGTTTTCTCTGTTTCATCACTATTATAATTCTCATATTCATTAGACATCTTATGTATGGCTTCAGCTCCGTCCGCGCAATGTACTGCTACGGTTAGTCCAGCCGCCCATTGATCCCGAGCTACTGTAGCTTGATTCTCCAACATATACCGTATCTGATTACATCCCGTACCTTTTAGACTCTTATCTGCTAGTTCATTAAATGTATAAGCAAAGTTGTCCATCTTCAACATCTTGCGGGTTTCTTCGTCTAGCCCCTTAGATACAGTAGCCAGTATGTCCTTAACAGGTATTTCCTCGCCTAATAACTCTTTAAATGACGCAAAGTTATACTGATTAAACTCAGTAGTTAGAAAACTAGATAGGCATGGGGGGTCAGTTTTATAATTAAGCGTGTCAGGACAGCGCATAATACGGGCTGCATCTGCCATAACTGAAGGGTCAGCGTATAGTCTTGATATACAGAACTGCTTAAACTTCTCGGCGTAGGGTAAGTATTCCGCTATAGGAACCTCTTCTTCTAATAGCCAATAAGCATGAACTCCTGTACCTGAGTCTATCCTGACGGGTGGGGGTAGTCCTGTTTCTTCTAGGAATTTATCAAGCGCAGTTAAAGCGGCTTCCTTACTAATATAGCCCTTTCCTTCTGCTGCCTTATCAGCGCCTACATCTAGGTCAATGAACAGCGACCTGTAGTAAATGCAGTTATCAGCCTTCCTACTAAACCCGTCAAAAGAACCTAGTGCAACATATGTGTTTAAGCCTTTGCTTTTTAGTTTTTCTACTTCTTTAAATACATCATCTAGTGTTTCTGCAAAACGGTTGTTTGTTTTCTTAGTATTTTGGTTTATTCCGCTAACACAGTAAACACCCTGCTTGGGTAACGCTTTCTCATAGAATTGTTTTATCATAGCGCAGAGTATATAAAAGCGGGTTGCCCCGCTTTTGGTTAGAAATGTAGAGGTCTTTTATTTATTCATAGTAGCTAAATATGATCTGGCCTCTAATTGGGTTTTAACAGGTAGTACACCATCTTTTAAATCTTTAGTAACAACATCTAAGAAATCTTCTACTTGTTCTTGATGCTTATATCTTAAAGGTTTGCCACGGAACCAGCTATGAATTGACATCCGAGTTACACCAAATGCCTCTGCCACACAAGTAGCAGGTAGGTTTGCCTCAACACATGATAAAGCAAGGGCTATCCCCGGATTATTAGCATTGGACTTATATAACTCTAATAGAAATTTTTCGCTGTAGCTCCGTGACATGTAATGCTCCTTATTTTTTAGACCACTTCTTAACTACATCAGACACATCTACTGGCGTATCTTCCCCTGTTACCTTAGACCCACTACGCTTAATAGGCTCAGACTCAGTAGGTTGTACTGGTGTAATTAACCCATCACCAGCTTCTCCTCCTTGAAAGACTGTAAGTTTAATTGCCATTTCAGCCGCTTGGCTTTTAGCTTGCTTTGTTATGATAGCTAGATCTGCCTCAGGTACAGCACCAACAGGAGAGAACATTACTTTAGGTGTAGCTGATGATGTATCAAACTGCATCTTGGTAATAACGCGCCCAGCACTTACGTTGTGCGATGCTAAGTGTTGTACATAAGGACGGAAAGGCCATTTGCCGCTATCTTCTTTACCAAAGGTAGACATAGCAGGTAGTACCAACTGCATTACATCTCCGCCCGGATCGGCAGGTAGGACAACAGCCGTGCGCCAAGACAACTTACATTTAGTACCTATGCCGTTATCGCCTGATCCTTTTACACTATTAGGGCAGGTGTTACAGCTAATTGCTGGTGGGTTAGCTACTTCTGGCTCTGGAGTTTCTGAGTTGCTAGACCAGCATACTGGACTAACCTTAGCGCCTTCTACAAAACCAGCATCATAGAACATACGTGAGGCTTTATGGGCCATCTTCACGATAATAACATTCATATGACGCTCTTCTATAGCACCTATTTCTTTACCGCCTGAGTACTTACGGAATACGCCGCCTTTAATAGATAGCCGTTTGTTCTGTCGTGCGCCACCGCCACCTGATACTGCAAGTGTATCTTCATCTAGCCCTGTTTGAATAAGGGATGGGTTGTTTGCTAGGATTGTTGCTAGTTCGTTACTCATATCGTGGGTTCCTTTTAACTAAATTAACGAGAGGCGGGTTTACGTACTACTATGCCAAATTCCCGCATTACATTCACTCCGGGGGGTAGTCCATCTTGCTCATGCCCGTGGAGGAATTCTTTGAAATTGCCTTGATGAATACGCCGTTCTAATAGCTCTAGCGCATCGTTCTCAGCAACAAACTTCCTAAAGTTATCCCAGTCTGAACATATAAAACGCTCATTAAGCTTACGCATTACTGTACCAGCTTGGGTCTTAATACTATCAGCATTTGACTCATTACATGTTGTAAGCATGGTCTGCTCTATGACTACCATATCTTCTTTGTACTTCTTATCTTGCGTCTCATACTCGTCAAGCAGTTTTTCACGTTCACCACGTATTGTCAAGTATATTTTTACTAATTCTTCTAAATTATTTTTCATGGTTATATTCCTAGCTCCTGTTTATAAAGGTCTACAAGTTTTTCGTGGCTAGTAACCTTATTTTGTAGCATCTGATACATCTTTCGTTCTACTTCTGATCCTTGTAGATGCACTACCGTCATGCTATTGACTTGCCCCACACGGTCTATACGGGCGATACACTGTAAGTAAGTCTCTACACTCATTACTGGAGACCAAAATACAACTGTATTAGCGGCGGTTAAAGTTACTCCATGAGATGCTGCTTGTGGTTGGATAATTAAAACTCTCGTTTGGGCGGTAGTCTGAAATCTATTAATGATATTTGCCCGTTCTCTTGCTGGTACATCTCCATTTATTATTTCATTTGATATCCCCTCTTTTATTAAGTGTCTTGATACCAGTGCTATCGTGTGCCTAAATGGCACGAATACGATAACCTTATGTTCTGTCTCCTCCATTACCTCTATTAGGGCGTTAAGGCGTGGGGATACATCGAACTCAATTACTTCCCTAGTGTCAGTGTATACAGCCCCACCAGAGATCTGTAGTAGCTTAGTAAGCTTTGCTGCCGCATGGACTGCGCTAATCTGTTCACCAGCGGCCTCTATTAATAGTTGATCTTTTAGTTCTTTATAGTACCTACTAACCTGCGGAGTAAGCGGTACTTCCCTTGTCTGATACATAACTTTCGGTAGATCTAAGCACTCAGCCTTTGCAAATCTAATGGCTGGTTGTAGTGCGTTATAGACATCATCCCTAGCGGTAGGCTTGGGGGCCCACTTAAACCTAGAAACTTGGTGCATTATCTTATCGCGCCATGCGGTAAAATACTTAGGTACACCCCCCGGGGATACAAGTTTAGCTAGTCCAAAAGCATCTAAAGGAGACTGAGAAGCGGGGGTTCCGGTTAGCATCCATAGCCTTGTAGATGGCATTAATATCCTGCTTAGAGTTTTCCAACGCTTAGTTGTAGCAGTTTTATACGCATTAGCCTCATCTATCACTATGAGATCAAACCCTAACTTCTTAATATCCTCTTGTACAATGCCAACTCCATCATAGTTAATGATTACAAACTCATACTGTCCGTTAAGAATCTTCTTGCGTTTACTAGCTTCACCATAGGCTACGGCTACAGTTCTGTGCATAGCTGTCTTAAATATATCTGCTTGCCATGCGGAGTACATGATTGTTAGGGGGCATATAACTAATACTCTTTTGACTAACCCCATATTCATAAGGTAGTCAGCCGCCCAGATAACAGATGAAGTCTTACCTGTACCTGCCTCATTAAAGCAGAAAGCCCTATCTTGTAAGGATAAGAACGCAGCGGTTGTGACTTGGTGTTTGAATGGGGTGTATAGTCCGGGCCAGTTGTAGTCCCGTGTTATAGGGGAAGGTAGCTTTCCCCCACCAGTAAACGTCTTGTTCAGACGTTGCATTTCTTCAATGCCCCAATAAACTAATAGCTCAGTAGTATCGAAATCCTTTGAGAGAACTTCGCACTTTTCTATGTGGTCAACTATGTATTCGGCATGGGCATTTACTACACGCAATTTAATTGCGCAGTCTTCTACTATTTCCACAATGGCCTTTAACTATATGGTTCGTTGAGATTAACAGCCTCAACTGCCGTTCCAATTACTTGTTACTGATAGTTCCTTGCTCTATTCTTACTAGGGCTTTCTAGTTTATACCCATCTTTATTAGAGCCGCCTTTAGATAATGCTTTCTTATGGCTTACATCCATGCCAGTACGGTCAACACCTTTCTTGTCTAAGGCACGCCTAGCCTTTTGTCTTTCCATACGGTTTGGTAACTCTTTACGCTCTTTCTGCTGCTCGTATTCTTTCTTATAAGGTCTTGGCTTGTTAACGTAGGGCATTATATGCTCCTTCAGTAGTTACCTTCTTTGTTTATGGAACTCACATGTCTTTACTGGACACCACCCACATAGTGGAGTTGGGTTAGGCATCCAACTATCATTCTTATAGGACAAGTTTAGCCGTTCAAGATCACCTTTAAAATAATCCCATAAGATGTCTATATCTTTACGATTATACGCTTCTGGCATGAAGCTGTCATGCATCACAAACAACAGCCCCGCCTTAATCTTTTGAAGTTGGGGAAAATGAGCAAAGGCCATCAACGCCATTAACTTCAGTTGCTTTGGTTCTGGGTACTTATTACTGCCCGTCTTATAATCCACGATGAAAGCTGTATCACCGTCTATAATTATTAAGTCTACTATGCCCCGCACCCAGAAATCTTTATCCGTGAACTTGCAAGGTTCTTTATTGGCATTGAGTGCCATACGGTGTTCTGGTAACTTCTCCCCCGGTATAGCTGCTAAGGAATCTAGTACCGGTTTGAAACGCTCATAGTTTTTTGCTAGGGGCTTACCTTCCGCTACATAGTCTTCACACGCCTTATGTACTTCATTACCATACAGCATCTGAGGTGTAGCGCTTTTCTGAAACCGTTTCAATACCTTTACTTCTTGGTACTGCTTAGGGCAGTTGATATAATCTTTTAAAGAGGAGAACGACCATGTATAACTCATCTTTACATACTACCCTATAAGTAAACTTAGTACAACTATTTTTTTAGTTTAACTATCTTGTATTTGTATGCGCCTGATCTACCTGATGTGTAGATACGTTTACTAGCTCGTAACCTTTGTAATGCTTTGCTCACAGTGTTAGCCCTAGTCTCACTAGCCCCTGATGGGAGTATGTTTATCTTAATGTCCTTACATACACAGTTAGGGTTGTTAGCTACAAACTTAAATACTTCTTCTTGGGCGCATGTGAAGTTCTTATAAACGGCGTTGTTTAATACATTAATACCGTTAACCTTTGCTAGTATTTCTTTAATACCCTTTAGGTTTCCTTCTCCAGATAGTCCAATATATTGCGCCCCTACTGGATATCTCATTACAGGTATAATTGTGCTCTTAATCATGTTTTACGGTGTTCCCAATCATCTCGGCAGCTATTATCACACCACCTTGTACCTATAGTTGTTAAAGGCTCATCACAGTTAAGACAGTAGCCTGTAGGATCTACCTCTAAGGAGGGTCTATTAATCTTTCTCCTTATAATTTCCTCTCGATCCATACGCTCTTGTGTTCTATCTGCATCATCACTCATATTCTTAGTCCTTTTTACTCTCAAACGCTATAAGCAGTTCAAGATAGTGCTTTGCCTTCTTTAAATCCTCTATACCATTCTTTTTACGCCACCTACATACATATTTAATCACATTACCCTCTATATAGGGGATATTATTCATTTGGATAAATTCTACGGGTTGCACTGCCATTTCTTTATAGTGCCCCCCGCCTTCTTGTAGTTCTAGCGCACTCATTCTTCCCCCGCTGAAGCCATTTTATCGCCTAGCTTCATAAGTATAGAAGCTCCATCTTTTTGATTAAAACATATACTACTGATCTTTATTTGCATATTCCCGCTTTGGCATTTGCCCGTATATACGTTGTATATACTACCTGTTACTGCATCCATCCAGAACATTTCACCGTTACCTAGAACTGTAGGGGTAAATACTCTCCCATCACATATCCATAACTGATGTGCTTCAAGCCAGTCTTTCTTTGGCTTTTTATAATGTGCAACAGTATTTGGGGCTACGGGGAACACATACTTACTAGCTACCGCATATATTCCTTCCATAGGATACTTAACTTTTGCTTTAACCTTAGTCATCCCATGCCCCACACTCGTAGATATTCGCCCGTTCCGTCAGTTGTCCTACGATAATGGGGTCGTACTCAGGCACATACTTCTTAACCAGCGCTTTGAACTCATCAGAAAAATTATTTAACTTCTCCAACCTACGTTCCCCTGCCATTTGCTGAATCTCACGCTCGCTCATACTTGGTTCCCCCATAACATTATGGCAACTCCGCCTAATACACTAGCAAATAATATCACTAGCCCTATAGCTATAATCACTGCTACCTTGTATAGATGCATCATCCTCTCCTTAGGTTGGGTGTATACGTCCTGCTGCTACTTCATCTAGTGCTTCTTTAATCCCTTGGTTATACCCAACATCGTATCCTCTACGTAGTAACTCCGATCTTTCTTGTGCTCGTTTGTGTCGCTCCTTCTTCATTGTTTTTTCTACTGTCTGCTCTTTCTTTAGGTAATGCTTGTTGGCATTGCAGTACAACGTAAACTCCCTATCTTCCATGTGGTATGACAACACGTTAAGCAGTGATGTATGTAGTACCCCCATCCCGGGTTCTTTACGGAAGGGCCAGTTAAGATCAATCGAATTACGTAGCGACTCAACTATTACCGTGTCATCTATCTCTACCTCAATCATTGCTTTCATTTTTCTTCATCTCCTTTTTATATTTAATCATAGTGTCTGCTATCTT
>Ga0181357_1000039_pt1 | contig 34348 bp, 32 predicted proteins | sample Fa13VDMM110DN_FD_130094 | JGI IMG/M metagenome (GOLD analysis project Ga0181357, IMG submission 130094) | Freshwater viral communities from Lake Michigan, USA - Fa13.VD.MM110.D.N | ecosystem: Environmental > Aquatic > Freshwater > Lake | place: USA: Michigan | collected 2013-09-24 | reverse complement strand
GAAAAACACACGATGCCGCTGATTCGGTGGCTGATGAAACGTGCAGTCAAGGTGCAATCAGGAAACAAATCATGACCAAAAAACCCAAGCCCGGCAGGCCCAAGTCGGCCCAGCCGTTGACCAAGTTCACCGCCAGCGTGGAGAAGCGCCACGCATCACAGTTCAACGCCCGGCGAAAAAAGCGCAAGGCCACGGCGCGAGTCGTCTTTGGCGAGATGGTGGAGGGCGCGAAACAGGTATGAACGCCGACACGCTCCGCAAGGAAATCGCCGACCTGTCCGCCGAGCGGAGCCAGCGCATCGCCACACTGGAGGCGCAACTTGCCGCGCTTACCGCCGAGAACGCCGCGCTAAGAGCCAACTCCGCCGAGGCCACGGAACTTCTGCGGGAAATCCGCGATGGCGAAGTGAACGCCGAGGACGAGGCGGACAAGTTCCTGCGCGATCCTGCGCCGAGTCGGTTGTCGGAAGTGACCGCCGAGCGCGACGCATTGGATGCTGAACAAAATCTCGCACTGGATTACATCACCGCGCTCACCGCCGAGCGTGACGCCGCTCTCCGCAAGCTGGTGGTGGCGCGGCCAAGCCTTCCTGCGCGAACTGGCGGCGGAGATGGACGCGATGCCGAAAAAGAAACTCATCGTTGGTGAACTCGTCACGGAACACGGGGAATGCTGCACACTGGGAGTGGTGTGCCGGGCACGCGGAATCAATGTGGACGGAATAGACCCAACCGACTCGGACGTGGTGGCAGAAGCCATTGGCCTGTCGGAAGCGATGGTGAAGGAAATTGCCTACCTGAACGACGAAGGAACATGGCAGAAAGAGACGCCTGAACAACTGTGGGGCAGGATGCGGAAGTGGGTTGCGGAGCACATCAGCGTAACGCCAGCACGCTAAGTAATAGGGCCGTCAATGAGCAGAACTGGAATGCGCGACTGTCTGCACTTGATGGATGAGTCCCAAACCTGCGTCATAAAATCCGGGTAGTCTTCCGGCGGGATGGTCAGGCATCCCCACGAACTTGTACTGGTGTAACCGCCGGAATGGACGTTGATGGCGAAGTAGCCTGTCTCCTTATAGTTGCGCGCATCGTTTTCACCAAACATCCGCATCACCTTAAACTCGCCGTCGTTTGGGATGCCGTGCTCGCTGGCTTCTTCATCTGTGCATTGACGGAGTGCGAGCTTCTTGCCCTTGTGCGCGCCGCGCCGGAAATACCACAGGCCCGGCTGGAGCATGGCGTACGGCTTGCCGACCCCGGGATTCCAGCCCAGATTGGAAGGGTCGGCGTTCGCATTGACGGCGCGGAATATGCCGGGAGCGCAAAGGAACATGGCATCATCATATACGCCAGTTTCGTTGAGCCCCACCCTGCCAATCGAGTCGCGGTAATAGGCGCGCACTGCGAGGATTCTTACCGTTTCCGGCACGTTGGCGTCGTCGAGGATGCCGAGTATCAGCGCTTCGTTCGCCTGCGGTTTGCTCACTTGCGGAAGCCTGGGTCAGTCGGCAACTCGTATGTCACGGTGTTGCTGTCCTTGCTGTAACCAATGGTGCCGTAGCTCGTCTGGATTCGGATACCCGGCGTGATGCAGCCGGAGAGCAGGAACGCAATGGCAATGCCGATTGCAGCCGCGATCAGCCCTACGCCGATGCCGCCGCAGAATGCTTTGTCGGGTTTCATTTGCACCACCCCCTGTCTTTCATAATGCGGAGGATGCCAGTTGCACCGAGGCAAACCATTGCGACGTATGGTTTGATGGACGGGTGCAGGACGGTGGACAGCCACCCCTGTTCGTATGGCACTTGCGAGAGCAGCGTCAGCAGAAGCGCGACGGTGGACAATGTGGAGTTTGTTTTTTCGGTCATGGTGTTTGTGTTTTCGTGAGAACGGTGCGGTGCGGACAGTCGGTTACGTGGCAGGATTGAATCGCGCTCAATGCCCCCTGTGTCTTGCCCAACTCCTGCTTGATTTGGAGCATCGACTCGTAGAGCGCACGCCTGTCCTGCTCGCAGGTTTCGCTTCGCCGCCACAAAATTCGCGCCACAAATACGAGTGCTGATGTGACGGCACTCAGCGCAGTAAGGAGCATATTTTCAGGTGTCACAGTCTTGCCTCCTCGATAGCGGCCATGATTGCGGCCATTGCAGCCTGCAATTTCGGCGTGAAGGCTTCTAGTGCAAAAGCATTTGGGATTTGGAGCCGAACCATTGCGGACTCCGGTGCGAACTCAGTGCCGTCATCGGAGCACGGCAGAAGCTCGCAGGCTACCGACGCCACGGTGTTTGTGCGGCTTTCGATGTGGATTGTCCGCACCCACAGGTTTGGAAAGGATTTCTCCTCGGTGGAAGTCACCGGAACGGCGACTACGATTGGCGTTTTTGGTGTAATCATTTTTGAAATTATTTCACGTTGGTTCCGTAAGCATAGACATTGCCGGACTCATCTATCGCTGTGTCCCCGTTCCATTGACTACCTGAGGCGGCGTTCCAAGTTCCATATTTATCATTGGACGATTGCACATTACCCACGATGTACCCGATGCCTGCGCTGTTATAAAGTCCATTCGATGACGTGTTGCACGTCACTACGGAGTGGCCGACATAGCAATATCCGCTATTCACGTAGATACCGTGATAGCCTGACCGTTGGGCGGTGCCAAGTTGTCCAGACAGATGAACAGTCCCCCCGTCAATGTAGGCACCGTAGTCGCCCTCCGCAGAAGTCCAGCCGGAAAATGCCCCACCCCAAAACTCTCCGCCCGTAGTGTGTAGTCCACGATACCCCGTGCAGAAGCCGTAGCCGCGAGCGTATCCATTGGTGATGTAGTAGGCTGCATACGTCGAACTGGACTCCGAGTAAGCGTCACCCAAATGATAGGAGGACGTGCCCGTAATATCCACCCCGTGATAGCTGCCCGAAAATCCATTACCGAATGAGCGGCCATTCGTGTTGCAGATTCCAGCGTTGCTCACGCTCACACCGTCCCCGTAGGAACGCGCACTTGAGTCGGTGAGTTCAATACCGTTGCTGGACGAACCGATTGCCGTGCCGTTGCCGATGGAAGTTGCGCCAGCGGTCAATTTGATGCCCCAACCGGACGTTCCGAAAGTCGTGCCATGTCCAATGGAGTAAGCCGAAGAAGCACTGAGCGATATGCCGTAGCTGGTCGTGGCAAAGGCGATGCCGTTCCCCACTGAATAGCCGCTGCTGGAAAGGGAAATACCGTAGCTGGATGCACCGAAGGCGATGCCGTTGCCTGCGGAGTTTCCGCTGCTCTCATTTGAGATTCCGTAGCTGCCAGACCCGAAAGTGATACCGTTGCCCACGGAGTTGCTATTGTAAGAAAGTTTGATGCCGTAATTCATGCCGGACGTTCCGAAGGACAGACCATCGCCAATAGTGGATACCCCCGTGGCGCCGACGTAGATTCCGCTGCCTGTATCGAAGCAGGTGCCGTCACCCACGGACTTCACGCCCGTCCCAGCGATGTAAATACCGTAGCTGGTGGAGCCGAGAGCAATGCCGTTGCCTGCGGAGACTGAATCTTGCGCCAAGTAAATTCCGTAACCGCTGGCAGACTTCGCCAGTCCATTGCCAAACGAATACGAACCCGTGTCCTCGGCATGAATACCGTACGTGCCGCCATTGCCATCGCCGTAATTGTAACCGTTCTCGTCCATGAAGATGCCCTTGCCTGTGACGGAGATTCCCTTGCCGTAATTGATGGCCGATGCGCTATCTATCTCAATGCCCGAACCCGAATCACTCAGACCTTCGCCGTAATTGGTGCAAGACCCATTGAGGTTGATGCCGATTCCCGCACCGGAAACATTGATGCCCTTGCCGTGATTGGTGCCGCTGGTGACAGCGATGCCGATTCCGCCGTTGCCTGTATTGATGCCCCTGCCGTAGTTTGTCCCAACGCTCACGTCAATGGCTGCGTAGGAGAGTGAGTTAGTCACCGCGTCCCCGAAGTTCGTGCCACCGTCAATGTCAATGGCCGAATACCCCGATGAGTAAGTCTGGCTTGCAGTAGCGTAATTCGTTCCTGCTACCAAAGTAATCGCCGGGGAGTAATACGTGGAGCGCACATGACCGCCCCACACCACTGCATCCGCGTGGTTGATGTAGATTCCCGCAGAGGACGCACTTGAGGAATAGACTGAAATATCCACACCCTCTCCGATGGAGAGATTGCAGGCTGCGCCGCTGATGTAGATGCCCGTCGCGGTGTTGTAGTTGCTGTTCACGAAAATCCGCCCCGACCCGCCAATCGTGACGGTGCCGCTAACGGCAATCATGTTGATTGTGCTGGTGGTTTCGAGCACCGCCCCTTCAAGAACCAAGCGGAAATTGTCGCCCAACGTAATGCCGCTGGTAAGAACCCAAGTGCCGCCGTGAATCATCAGCGTATCCCCCGCAGACATCGCCGCTATTGCGGCGTCAATCGTCGCAAATGGAGCGTTGGGGTCGTAGTCCGACAATCCTCCTCGGCTATCAGTGGCTAGAGCGGATTTCGAGACGTGGACTACACCGCTACCATCAGACGGGTCTGGAACCAAGTTCAGTGCCAAGCGGGATGCGGGCTTGTCCGTGAACACGGGGGCGACGGTGAAAGTCTGCGCTAATGTCCATGTGTGAACATCCGGCTGTGTCGTTATCAGCGTGAAGTCCCCGGCATTGTCCATCGTGACATCACCGGACGGAGCCACGGCAGTTCCGATATTGCTGCCGTTGCCGACATAGATGTAGCCACTCGTCAAAGACTGCGACAGTGGGACGTAGCCAATGTTCGCCTCACTGACCGCCCAATTAGCGGCAGTCTGCCCCGGCCCATCCGAAAGAGCACGCACCTGATCGCCTATACCAACCGGCACCCCATTGAGGGTGCCCGTGTCGGTAATAATCCACAAGTCGCCTTTCATTATTGCGCCACCACCGCCACTCCCTCCGCTATCTGGATACGCATTACCGCCGCCAGTCACGCTGTAATTGCCCCGGTCATCAATCAGGCCGACTACCAGTGAATCAGCATAAGCATTGGATGTGGTGTTGGCCGCGTTGTCACCGGTATTTGTTCCGATGATACTGGCGGCTCCGGTCACAGTGAGCGTGTAGCCGCCCATGTTCAGCGTGCCACTACTCGACATCGTGAGCGTGTAAGACCCAAGACTCAGCGTGCCAGTGCCAGCGGTGATGGTATTCCCATTGATGGTCTTGTTCGTGAGAGCCTCCGCTCCTGCTAGGGAGGCCACATCTGCACCAGTTACCGCCGTGTTGAGTTGAGCGAGCGTGAAGCTGCCGAGCACAGCCGCATTTCCGACACTGGTGATATGTCCGGTGAGGTTGGCGTTCGTCGTGACATTTCCAACAGTGAGACCTGCCGCCGTGCCGGTGATGTTGGTTCCCACCAATGCCGTGGGCGTTCCAAGAGCGGGAGAAACAATGATTGGGGAAGTCGCCCGCACTGGGGCCCCCGACCCGGTTGCCGTCATCCACGCAGGGACTACACCCGCCCCACCACCAACAAGCAGTTGTGTGGTCGCCCCGGCTGTCACCTCTTTCAACACCCCTCCGGTTCCCGTATAAAGCAAACCCCCGACAGTTCCATCAACTGCCGTAATGTTTAGAAAAATGCCGTCCCTGATTGCACTCATTCCAAATTAGAAATCACACAACACAAAACGCGGGTCAACCACAAACAAGTGCGGCGGAGATTTGAACTCCGCCGCACTGTTAAGAACTCACCTGCTCCGCCTTAGCTGCAAGCAGCGTAGAGAGCGGTGTTGTCAAGGCACCGGGCGTGACGGATACGAACACCGAACCGGGGCTTGAGAGGCTCCGACCCTGTGGCGAACACCGCACGGAAACGGCCCAGTGTCCCGTCCGGATTGTATGCCTCAGAGGCCGTGTCCAGATTGACTTGGTTCTGCCACTTCCACTCACCCCGATACTGAACCGGCTGGAACGTCGCCCCGCCGCCTGCATTGGCGATGGAACTCGGAAACAACATGCGGAACACATCCGGGTTGTAGATGTAGGAATCCTCCCACGCAGCCGTCTCGTAGGCGGCGTTCTCCTGAAACACGTAACCTGTGTCGCCAGCCACACGAGTGTAGGGCCACACACGATTCCATGCACCGGAGTACTCCCACCGGGGAGGCAACGGGTCAACGATGTGCTGGTAGCCGCGAACCGGGCTGCTCATCGCACCGAGTCCCGCGTAAACCTTCAGCAACTCCGAGACCATCTCAGGGTTGTAGCGGTAGTCGTCGCGGTAGTTGGTTTCCTGCTTCAGAGCATCACTCTGAAGGAACGACGTGATGAACGGGAACGTGGGAGCACCATTCAGCTTCGGAAGAAGCTTGGCACTACCGGCCCCGTTGAACACCAGCTTCTCGTAGTACTTGTTCAGGAACGCCTGCTTGATCACTCCGGGGGTCTTCCCCGAGCCGCTCGGCATGGTCGTGCTCTCGGTCACGCCGTTGGACGCAACCAGTACTTGATGGGTCGCCAGAGCCGAAAACTCGTCACGTGCCCGTTCAATGAGAACGAACTTGCTGGATTCAGCAAGGTTGTCCTTCATCGCACTCAACTGCTTCTCGCGTTGAAACGAGTTGCGCAGATTGGTCACGCACAGCCGGTCGCTTTCCAGCGCCATCTGAACGAGATTGTATTCGTCTTCCGTCGAACCGGACTTGACTGTGGATACCGTGGGCAAACAGGCACCGCCTGCCGCGCCGTAGGTGGAATCGGTAATGGCCGACCACGTGCCTCCAGTCAGAACGCCCGCCCCGGTAGCCGGGAACGCACGTCCAAACGTAAGGATTTTGATGGTGTCGCCCATGCCTTCCGGCCATGCGCCGGTTTGGACAAGATCAATCCACGGGGATTGATGCTGCGTTTCGCTCAGGATGTCCGAAGCGATACGGCCTGCCTCTTCGGCTAGGACTTGATTGATGATTTCTGCACTCATGATGGTAAGGTATATGAAGTGCGGGCAATGCGGTCAGAACAGAGACGCACCAACCCGCTGGGTTAGTATTCGGTTTCTCTGCTGTGGGAGTTTGTCGGCCCCACGCGGGCCTTACCACGATAAGCAGTCGTGGTTCGCTGGGGCTGCGATACTACTTCCGTCTGCGAACACAAGAAGTATTTTCAAAAAGATTTCGCAAGCGCCACCCAAGTAACAGTCCAAGCAAATCGAAGTTGGCCTGAGCCAAGTGCTGCAAAGATACAGAGCCAAAAGAAGTCATCCCGCCCGCAACCATCTCAAACCAGCAACGCCCGTCAGCCACGGACAACGTGATTTTGGCGGGGGTGTCCTGCGACTTAGCCAGCAATTTTACAATAGTGTTCACCATAACAGAGACCATTTACGATCCGGCATGTTCAATCTCCGCCACCGCCCAAGGCGAAGACAACACCCACCGGCTGGAGCCTCCTGCCGAGGTGTAGCCTGCACTCTTCGCCACCCGGTTGCTATGAACACTCACCAACATCCCCAGCTTGCGCCCCACAGTCCGCACAGTCTCTGCCCGCAGCAACTCCTTCACAGCATGGTCGGCAGTCATGCTGGACAACAAATCCGCAGCAGTCCCCGTCCAAGAAAGTTCCTCCTCCGACTCCTCCAGCCTCCTGCGCTGAAACCAAACGTCTATCACCTGCAAAAAATCTGTGACTCCGTTGGCTACCAGACTCCCCGCCCGCAGATCATCGTGAATCTTACTCCGCACCGCCAGCCGACTACGGGCATCCAGCACACTCTCCGGAGGGGCCCAGTCCACCATCCAGCGCAGGAAGAACGGAAGCTCCGCCCGCACCCGGGCATCATTCTCATCCGGATTTTGAGAAAACTCGACGCTGGGCCGGGTCACTTTGAGAAACATCACCTTGTCATCAATGGAAGTATCCAGTGGAGGCAGCATCCGCAGGCTCACCGGATCTTCGTTCAACGTAATCATCAACCGCCGCCCCGACCAAAAAATATCCACCCCATCCCGGTACATCGCCCGCACTTCGAAGCTGCCGTTCACCACAAGCTGCTTCACCCGCTCCGCAAACTTGGCCATTGAGGTATCCTGATGGGCCGGGGCTGAGTCGTCCACGGTCCACAGCGAAGACTCCGAAGGCCCTTTGTTGAACTGCGTATCCCCGAGCAAAAACTTGGTTGCAGGATAGTGCCCGCCCATCGCAAGCCCGACCACCACATTGGAGAGAAACGTCTTCGCGCTTTCCACCGGGCCCGACAGGAACATCGCATGGCCTTTATTCGGCTGACCCCGCAGAGCGCCGAGATAATACCACCGCCACCATGCCAGAAAATACGGACGCTGATCCTCATCGAACATCTGATCCAAGAGGGCGCTCAACCAAGGAAACTGGCCGGAAGGCCCCCACACGCACGGGCCGTCTGCGGGGTCCATCACCTTCAAGTGACTGATATTCAAAGTGCGGCTGGCCCCGTCGTCAAACACCCGCCGGGGTACATAGACAAGCGGCGCGATCTTATCCACCCGCTTCCGCTGATGGATGTAGTGCATCGCAGCATCCACCTCGCTCAACCCGCCCTTGCGGGGCCGCTCAGCATCCAGTCCGGCATTCCGCAAACTCAGCACCAGCACCTCCTTGGTGTTGTTCACAAACCGCCCCCGGGCATCACAGTACCAATACTGCCGCCCATCGAAAAAAACATCCACCACCGCCCGGCCAACCTTGTCCTGCACGAACGCATCCACAAAGCGTGCCCCAAAAATATCCGCCCAAGAATGGAACAGCTTCTCCGTGGAGAAACAGATCATGCCTTTCTCCGTGACCAGTGCCGCCGTTGGGTTCTTGGAATCCTCCCGAAAGAACACCGGCCCCCGGCGCCCTACTTCGAACGGCCCGCTCCACCGGCCCGGGAACCGCGCTTCCACCTCCTGCTCGATTTCTTCCAGTGGAATTTCCGGCCCCTCCAAATCCGATTTCTTCAACCGCAACCTGTCCGCCGCCTCATAGCACCACTGCTCGGTAATGCTGGGTGGGAGCGCCCCTCCCATCTGTCTCCACACAGACCCCACATCATAAGTCAGCACCGAGGAGTAAAGCGCGGTGGTATCCAATCCCGGCAACAGCTTGTCCAGCTTCAGCACCCGGTAAGCTGCGTATTCCACAAACAACTCCCGGAACCGCTCCAACCCCACGGGTACCGCCTGCTCAAACACCCACACCAACCGAGCCCCGCCCCGGAAGGTGCGATGAACGTAGGTGGGCCACAAGTGCTCGGGCAGCGCCGCCTTGATGGACTCCACCTCGGCATCCGTGATAGTCTTGCCACCTACCGTGTCATAGTCAGCAATCAAGGCGGCCATCGTGTAGGGCTTGTTATCCCGCCCGGGCCTGTGTGCAGGATTCATGCACTCGTACCCGAAGTAAAAACAATGCTTGGTGTCCTTCAGCTTGGACCACTTATCAAACGCCTCCTTGCTCTCCAAGGCACCATCTGGCACCGAGGGAACATAGTCCCACGGACTGCACGGAACGGCGACCGGACTCAGCCGGTTGGTGATACAAAATAAACTACGCATAGATACCTTCGAAAGGGTTTGGCCGGGCGGAACAGTGGGGGCAGATGATATTGGGATACTCATAGGAAACATTTGTAGATCGGGAAAACTTCTGCCCGCACCGCGAGCATTCGAACGAGTGCTCGTGAGTGCGACGGGCCGTTACGAGACAGAAACCAGCCACAGACCCCACAGGATACGGGTCGTGACACCAGCAGACGGCGGGCACCTCACGCGCCCAGTGATCCGGCTTGATTCTTCCGCAACTTTCACACTGGAGTTCCACACCCCACCAACGATGGGTGCGCATGGTTACTTCACTCAAAACTTTCCAGCCCCGGATGGATTCCCCCACCGGAGGCCAGTCAGGCTTGCTAAATGGCATAGTTGACGCCCTCCACAGCTTCTGCTGCCAGCGGAATGTTAGGCATCCACGACGGCGGAATCACCATCAAGGCACACAACTCGTCAGCACTTACCCCGGCAGGAACTTCGCAAACAGCTTCGTCATGGGTCTGCAAAACCAAGTCATATTTTTCTTCCAGCCGCAGCAACGCCTCACCAAAAATGTCACGGGCCGTGGCCTGCACAATGTTTTCCACCAGCAGCCCTCCGTAGAGCTTCACCCGGCACATGCGCCCGTACTTGCTGACCATTCCTGAGTAGTCCCCGTCCCTGCATGCGATCCGTTTATAGGCGAGGGTGTTGCCGGAAGGCAGAGTGATTGTGAGATCGCTCCCCACGCTCGCCTCCACTGCCCGCTGCATCTTGCGCCACAACCGGACGATCTTGGGGTTGGACTCCCGAAACTCTCGCACCATCCGGACAGACTCCTCGGCAGTGATCGTCAGCCCCGCCAGATTCTTGGCAACCACCACGAACTTGTCTGACCCGCATTGATACCCCAGCCCCAGCACTCGCGCCTTGGCGAACCGGCGCATCAACTCGTATCGAGGCTCGTCTTTCAATGCTTTCAACGCTTCCGGACGATCGTAGCCCATCGTGTTTCGGGCATGGGCTTCATAAATGTCGCACCGTTGAAGCGTCTCCAGCATCACATCATCCCCGCTCAAAACCGCCAGCACCCGGGGTTCGATTTGTGCAAGGTCCACCGCCACCAACTTCCTTCCCGGCCCGGCAATCAACACTCTGCGCGCCTCCGTTCCCATCAAGGGCTCCCGGCTCATATTCTGCGAGTTCAGTCCCGAAGACCCTGACCAGCGCCGGGTGCTGGCCCCACAATACTTGAGCGGCATGGACACCCGCCCGTCCCACCGCACCCGGGAACGCATTGTGTTGAACCGCACCAGCAGCATGTTTGCCCGCCGCTTCTGCCGCATCGCAGCCACCCACGGGTAGCGCACCCCATACTCGTCCTCCCATGAAGCGCAATCATCCGAGTCCATAGCCAGCGACACAGGCGGACGAATCCCCTCCAGTCGGCACTGCTCACACAGCTTCTTGTAACTCAAGGCGGGCGAATGGGAGGCCCACGGAATCTGTTTGTCCGCCTCCCACACCAGCCGTGACAGATCCCCGATATAGGTGTCCACCAGACCAGTATCCACAAGCACGCCCCGCTGCCCCATCCGGCGGGTCAGCAAGGAGAGTTTCCGCTCCCACTCAGGCCACTTGTGGCCGTGCTCCACCCACAATCGCAGGCACAGCTCCGCATCCGCCAAGGCATACTTGGAAACCTCTGCCTGAAACTCCGGGGTTTGCAGATCAAACCGCCTGCCCTTCATGTTGTCCCGCACGCTCTTGTCCACGCGCAGCTTGAACAGTTCCTCGCACGCCCCGGCCAGCGAAGCCGGGACACCCAGATACGAAGCCATGTCCGAAGTACAGAATACCTCCGACCCGGTTACGTCCGGCATCAACCCCTGTTCTTTGGCGGCGAGAAAAACAGCATCCTCATGCGCGGCATTATGGTGTACCCACGTATGTCCCGCCACCCGGGCCCACGGAGCTGCCTCGGGCCTGCCCACCCACCGGAACCCGTCGTCCCCGGCAATGGACACCATGTAAATATCACACTCGGGATGGCGCAAATAGTGGTAGTGCCCCAACGACGAGATGTTGACCTCCTTGGAGTAGAAAGACTCTGTATCAATGCCGTAGATCATACAGAGGCCCTCTCCAGTTCCACCATCAAGGCGTATCCAAGAAACAAGTAGTTCAGAGCATCCGCAAACCGCCCGGCCAGTCCCTCCGCCTGCGCGATGCGGGGGTCTTTGGCGTACGCCGACAAAGCCATGACGTGTTTCAGGAAATAAACTCCCCACACTTGCATGGGGGTGACCCCCATCTGCTCAGCCACGAACTTGAAATTATGCAGCACATCTTCGTGGCCTTGAGTGTAGCCCGGACGCTTGGCCGTTGAAATACCGGCAGCAAGGACGGCCAGTACATCCCCCAAGACATGAAACTCCTTATCGGTCATCCTTCAAACGCAGCTACCTGCGCCTCCAAAGTCAGAACTTGGTCTCTAAAATCTTCAAGCTCGGCCTCCAAATCAGTAATCCTGTTCGTGAAGCCCCGGCCTTCCCGGGCAAACTGCACCATGCGCAATAGCGCCTGACAATCATCCTTGGGCTGGCCCTCTGGCATGCAGGACACCCGCAGATTAAGTTCGCGTTCTTCGCTGGGCGAAGGTATAGGTAAATAATCCATAGTAGTTTGTGGGCAGCAGGGGGCCGTCGCCGCCGCTTGCATTCGCAACAAGCGACGACCCCAAGCTGTCCCGAATCAGGCTTAGTTTCCGCCGTACTCCTTCAAGTACGCCACATCCGCCGCATCCAAACGGCCCGCCGGTTGGAGCGACCCTTGATACCACAGCTTGCTCTCCCACTTCTGGAGAAGCGAACTCAGCTTCCACAACTGGACTGACAGCCCAGCCTCTTTCACCGCTTTGTTCTGCTGCAAGGCAGTGAACAACTGGCCTGCCACCGCCTTATAGCTGGTGCGTGCCACGGTGTAGAGCGCGAAGGTGCCGCGCTTGCCGGACGGAAGCACCATGTCGAAGGCGTCCTCGACCCCTGTGGCCAGCCCTTCGGGTGCCTCGATAAAGAGGAGCACCGCCGCTTCCGGCGCCGCTTCCTCACCCACCAAGCGGCTGCTCGGTGTTCCGACCCGCAATCCCGCTGCCGCCACTTCAGCGGAAGTTTGGAAAATCCGCGAGCGAACATCATCATCGAAGTCAACCACCTCGCGGTAGTACTTCTTGACGAAGACGGCGGACACGATGAGGGGGCCAGCCCCAAGATCGTGTGTCTTGTTCAGCACGAAGTTGCCCGATTTGAACTTCTCGCTCAACTCGCCAACTTTGGCTACGATGTTAAGACGCGGCATCGCCACATCGTCTTTGGTGATCTCGCCTTCGGCATTCTCCGTGCGAGTGTATTCAGCAGCAGGCACAAGCGGCGCGGCAGGCCGCTCCGTCGTAGTGATTGCCACGGTTTCCTCTTTCGAGGGTGAATTACCGACACTGTCGGCAAATGTTACATTGGTCATTGGTGTTGTTTTTGTTGTTTTAGATACACCGTCTTCTGACCGAGCGTGAGGGCTTCACGGTCGGTCAACAGGTCGGTGAGTTCCTGCTTGCTGGCCCCCTTCTTGCCTTTCGGCGCGATAGAGGCCCACAAATCTTCCATATCCTTGATTCCCACATCAGCGATGTCCGCAAATGCAGCAGCCTCGCCACCCCGTTCAAGGAACAAATCGTAAGCAATCCGGGCCGAAGTAATCTTCCGCGCCCCTTCCCGCTCAATAAGATCGAACCCCGGTATGGCCACCCCATTCTCCTGCCACAAGGCCAGCGCAGCCTTCCGCCAGCCGGAAGCGGCCTTCTCGATGATGGGACCAATCCGCATCAACTGCGCCAGCACGCCCGGATCGGTAATGTCAGACCCGTGCATGGGGCCCTCCGGCAGTATCAACGGAGTCTCGGAATAACCCACGGCAACCTTCATTGCAAGGGACGCAAGAGCGATACACGTTCCCGCCCGCCCGCAATACTGACAACCAAGAAAGGGAACAAACGTCGAAGGGTCCGCAATGCGGGCCCGGGCAATCAAAGCCCCCACCGCCAGCATCAGCCGCTCATAATCCACCGCCCGGACAAACTTGTGGACGTTGATCAGTCCGAGCCACGGGTGAAGCACATGCACTTCGATCGTCTCAAGATGCTCCCATCGCGGGTCGTTCCATATACCCACGCAGTACGCCCAAAACTGCGGCGCATCCGCCTTGTAGAGATTGTGGGCGAACTTCGCATCCAGTAGAAATCCATCCTTCCCGTTCAGCACCAGCCGGTCAAAGTGCCCGAACTGGTCGAGAACCGCCACCCGCATCTCCAGAAAAATCTGCCCGATAAAACGGTCTGAGTACTTGATGCAGTCGTCCACCGCCTTCGCAAGCGAAGGATCATCCATCAACGATGCCGAACTCCCCGCCTCCCAAGCAGCGTGTCCACGGGTGCCGCGATCCGCCGCAGTGGTATCCCGGTCAGGGTCGGAGTCGTTCTGCCATCCGGAGCAGGTCAGTTTGTACTTCAGCGAACTTGGACTGTGCCGTGAGTGCGCCCGGGGCGCCTCCGCGGAGGGACTTTTCGATAAAATCGAAAACTCAACGGGAGATGCTGCGGGAGTTGCGGTAGTGGGTGTGGCTGTAAGCGTAGGTTCCATGTTGTTGATGGGCTCTGACACCGGGGCCACCAATCCGTTCAAAGAAAGATCACCATCATTCAAAAGATCCAAGTTGTCGAGCTTCGCCCGCAGCGTCTCACAGATGGTTTCCTCAATGGTGTTGGCAGCAAAAACTATCCGTTGAATTGACCGGCTGAGCCCTCCGGCACGCCGGACACGGCCCAGCGCCTGCCGCAAATCCTTGGCACCATACGTGGGGCACACCAAGGCGAGCCTCGGATGTTTTCCCGTCACATCGTGCAGGGAAAGTCCGACCCCTCCCGCTTGGATGTTCACCACGACGCACCGCGCCCGGTCTGCCTGAAACTCCCGCACCACGGCCTCCCGCTCGGCCTCGGTCTGCCCGCCAGCAACCCCGCGACACTTCAACTTCTCGCAAAGAAGTTCCAATGTCGCCGTGTAGTTTGTAAAGATGACGACACTCATGCCTTCCGCAATGGCGTCTTCCGCCATGCGAATAAGGCCCGGTACTTTCCTCAACTCCACCTCCTGCCGGGCACGGAGCTGAAGCGTCAGCGCATTGATGTTGATGTCTGCTGCCGCTGTCTTGGCCAGATCTGCAAGAGCCCTCTCCAGTTCGTCAAACACCGCTTGGATGTTGCCCTCAAACTCATACGCCTCGGCACTGATCTGCGTTTCGGGAAACCTGTCCCCGAGGTCAGCAATCCGCACACGGGTGCCAAAGTCGGGGAACAAGGTTGCGTGCAGTTCCGTGAGCACGCGCACCCGTGCCTTGGTGGCCAGAAAGATGCCGCCCCACGGATTGGATTTGCATCCGTTCTTTCTGCACCACTGCCACCAGTCCGTCCACTTGTGCAGTCCTGTCAGGTATCCGACCACCCGCATCTCCACCGGGGACTCCGCGAGGGTGGCTGAGAGAAGCAGATTCCGAAACTTCTTGGCCGAGCGCACCATCTTGGAAATCTGGGAATCAGGACTCTTGGCCTTGTGGGCTTCGTCCCAGATGATCAGCGTGTCCTCGGGAATCCGCCAGTCAAACGCCCCCTTGTCCCGGGACAGGAAAGGAGTGTTCCCTGTCCGCAGCTTTTCATAATTCAGCACCGTCGCCGTGACGCCCGCATCTGCCAGAATCCTGCGCCACGGAGGCACCACGGCTTTCGGGCACACCACAAGAACAGGGCACCCCAGTCTTCGGGCCACATCAGCAGCAACATAACTTTTCCCCGTCCCGAGATCGGAAGTATCCAAAGCCACCCGATGCTTGAGAAGAGCCGCAAGCAAAGCGTCCGCCGCAGGAATCTGGTAATCGTAAAGAACCATGCGTTAAACGTCCTGCCATGTGAGCCCGTGAATTTGCCTGTCGTAATCAACAACCTCCGTGCAAGGCGTGCAGAACAAATCCTCCCCGCCTGCCTCGTGCCAGAACTCATCACTCAGATTCAAGTGCAAAAATTTGTCATTCATCAGCCGGAACAGATAAAGGGAGAAGTGGCGGGAGATGTGGTTCATCGTCCAAAAAAACCGGCGTGTTCTCCAGTTCTCCCGGAAATATTCCTCCATCTCCGGAAAGCTGCTCAACCGGCACACTCCACAAAACTTCTCCACGGATGCCTCCCCAATCAACTTGATCCTTTGCAAAGTAGCTTCCGAAGGAACACCGCCATCCGACTCAATCTGCGCTGCAACAGACGCATCGAATGTTTTGATGTCGTTGTACAAAATCAACAGGTCGTGAAAATTCGGGAGGCAGATGTCCACCTGCGGAGCCATCCCAAACTGAAAGATGTTCTTCTCCATCCCTGCCGCCGTGTTGAACATGTCGTAGTTGGCGTAGTGTTCGTGAATAAAAATATTAGTCGCTTTGAGAGCCGCCAGCATGTTGGGGTCGGACTCCCGCGCACGAAGCGCCTCGTAAAAATCAGGCACTACCTGCCACGCATCGTCCCAATGGTGGTCGTCCGGATTGACACAAAACACCCGCAAGGAGGCGGCCCCCATCTCCAGCAGCCTGTTGAAATAGTTGACGTAGGGAAGTGTGCGACACGACCCTTGAAGAAAAATCACAGGCGACCCCCACGGATTGCCCAGCGTGTGGATGACTCCTGCGGAGGGCTTGACGTGTCCTATCATAGTAGTAAATGGGCTGCCAACTGGTGCATGACTTCAGCATCAACTTTTCTATCCGGGTCATGCTTCACCCGGAAATAATAGTGGTTCCCCACCAACGAATTGATGTCCTCAAACCGCTCAAAAAATCCTCCAGCCTTCTCCCCGTTATATGCCGTCAGCATCCACCCGCCCGGCGCTTTATCCACACTACAAAACAGCCCCTTGGAAGCAATCTCAATTCCCGCATCGTAGGCCAGCTCCGTCATTGCCACATCTTCCATCAAGTCGTGCCGCCACTGGGAAGCGCGATCCACCATCATCTGGATCACATCCCGCGAAAAAATATACTGGCCTCCACCCCACATAAAATCCCGCCCCTTGGGCGTGGTGTTACAGGGCGCAAGCACTCCTTCCATCACCCCCGATGAAGGCAGCGTTCGAATGTGTTCCACCAGCCGCCTCTTGTGGACGTAACAACTGGCATTCACCCGGGCCATAAAATCCCACTCCAGAGTGAGTGCGTGCCGGTACGCCAGCAAATCCTTCACCCCCATCGTGGAGTAACTCTCGTCAACCGGGAACGACACCACCCACTCCGGGTCGTTGCCAACAGGCCTGCCACAATAAAACAAAGTCCGGGTCTCCATGTGGATTTTCGCATCCCAAGTATTTCGGGACGTGGAAATCATATCCCCGTATGGGTGCTCGTGTGACGAGAGCACGTAGATCAGCACTGTCATACCGATGCTATGGCTTGTTTGAAAATCAGACAGGCACTTTTAACGAACCGGATTTCCTTGATGGATTCGCGCAAACTGCCCGGTGCCTGAGCCCCGCACTCACCCTTGCCCCAATCGTTCAGCCCGTCAACCAGTTGGTAAAGCCACCCCATGATGGAGTCCGCAGGATTGGGGGTGATATTCAGCATCCACGCTGAGTGAAGGTCCTCAATAATGTACACTCCGTCGTCTGCCAAGAAAGGCCAGCACAGGTCAAACGATGCTTTTTGTGGCTCAGGGAAGTGTCCCGCATCGTCCACAATCACATCAAACGGAAGGCTGCCTGCCGCACGGAACGCGGCGTAGATGTCCTCCGGCACTTCCTGCCGCCCCTTCACCCACCGCATTCGGGAATCGGTCAGCACCCACCCGTACTCAAACGGCTCCAACCCCACAAACACCGCCGAAGGGTGGTTGAAGTAACGTGCCCACATCCGCATGGAATTGCCACCAAGCACCCCCATCTCCATCAACCTGATGGGACTGTCCCGATACCGGCACAGGGCCGGTTCGTAGTGCCGCAAATAGTCGTGAAAACAAGAGGCTTTGTCCGCTGCCTCGGACACGCCGATTAAATCCAGCGAAGGTAATTGAGGATGGTCGGAGTTTGTGTAGTTGCTCATTTGATTACGATAAAAATATCCAGTGAATTCGTTCGAAGGGCTAAGACATTCTCCCGCACCTCCCGTTCAAAATTCCACGGAAGAATTATAAACAGGACTTTCCCCCCTGTCAGTTCCCCAATTTTTGAGAAGGGCTCTATCTCCCGTCCAGCGGCAACCTTTCCCCATTTGAACGGGGTGGTGTCGAACAGCCGGTCAACCTGAATGCCAGAAATGTTCAAAAAAGAAATCCCCTTGGCGGGCGCCCCACACCCCACGATCACGTAGCCACGCTCACGGAAGTCCTCCACAAGCTTACGGGTCCGGAGAATCTTGTCTGCCACCCGCTGCCTCCACACCCGGTAAGTCTCCGCAGAGTATCTCCCATCCCGCAATTCGTGCAGTTCCTGATAGCTCACCCAAGTCCCGGCGTCTCCCCGAACCACAGTAGCCACGTAACTGCCCCCATGAATATCCGCCAGCACCATATCCCGCAACATCAACCCCGCCCGGTTCAACAACACCCGCAGCGACCGCGCACAGAAGTAAGACAGGTGTTCATGGTACACGGTATCGAACTCGGCGTCCGGTATCATGTTCGCCTGCGAGGTCATCAAGAACAGCCGGGACTTGTCATCCATCAAAGTCGCGCACTTCTTCAGAAACTCCAACGGGGTCGGGGTGTGGGCCAACACGTTCTGGGCCACCAGCACATCGAACACCCCGGTCAGCCCGGACTTCTCCAACATGGAACAATCAACCGTGTGCCCCTTGGCCCCGGCAACTGAAGCCACCCGCTGACAGGGCTCCACTCCAAACGTATCAAACCCCAACTCCTTGAACGCATCCAGTTGGGTGCCGTCGTTGCAGGCAATGTCCAGCACCCGGAGTTTCTGGAGACTGTATGCACACCCCTGCGCAACCACCCCGGCAAACTTGCGGGTGAACTCCACAAACGAATGCGACTGCCCTGAGTAGTAGGGATAGTCAGAAAATAAAATGTCCGGAGCAACGCTGTGCGAGAGTTGAAGGTGGTGGCACTGGGTACACCTGTTCACCGCCAGCGGAAATTTCTCTTTCACCGCGTAGTTGTTGGCCAGCACGGTTTCCCCGAAATCCATGACACTCACCAAGGGACTTCCACAACACAAACACTCTGTCAGCGGAGTAAGCATAATTGAGCAGGGTCTCCCACAATAGTGAACGGCTCGTAGTTTGGCGACGGATAATTTGGCACGTAGATCAAAGCCGCATCCTCATGCCTCTGGCAAAAATCAGCCACAGTCACCGGCTCCCCGGAACAGATGTCAACATCCCCCACAAAGGAGGACTCCGCCAGTTTCACCAACGCCTGCCCCACGTCCCATACATGAATGAAATCCCGATACCCATCCACCACGGAAAATTGTGTACACCCCTCTTGAACAGCCTTGCGAAGTTTGGAAAGCAAACAGCCCTCCCGCTGGCCCGGCCCATACACATAAAACAACCGCGCCCACTTCAACTTCGCCCCCTGTTCCAGCAACCATTCCCGCACCTGCGCCTTGGCCACCCCATACGGCGGAGGGCGGGGTACCTTCTCCAGACAAGTGCCTGCCACCACCAACGGGACACCCCGCCGCACGATTGGCTCCAACATTTTGCGCTGCACCTCCACATGATCCAGATGCGCCGTGGACTCATAATTAGGCAACCCTCCCCAAGCTAGGTGAATGACTGCATCTGATGAGTTCAGCTCACAGACTGTATGCCCCCGGCGTGCCATCGCGTTCAGGACCCACTTCCCGATGAACCCGCCCTTCCCGGTCACGTGAATCCGCATGGCTATCTAACCAAAGCGAGAATCTCCTCCCGGGCTTTGTCCACCCCGGCCCAACTCCAGAACTGTTTGAACGGCCTTAAATAACCGTCCGTCCCCGGATTGGCAAGCGACCAGTCATAACGATGCGGCTCGTAAAGATGGCAGAACGCTCCCAACACGTTGAACTCGCTAAACTCCCGATAGTTGAGCGCCTGGATATATTCCCGCATACTGCCGTGCCGCCCATCCAAAAACTCCCGGCAATGCTCGATACTGTCCCGCCAATACACCAACGGGTGTGTCGCCATGCACTCAAACTTGGGCGACTCTCCCAAGGCGGCTTCCACCACGGGCTGCCACATCTTCGCATCCCCCACTTCATTCCAAAAGCGGATGAGCTGCCGCACCTTCCCACCAATCAAGTAGTCCGCAGGGGCAAAATCCGTGTGGGCGATGCAGTCGGAGTCGAAAAACAAAATCACATCACCCTTGCACACTTTGTCGGCCTCCAGCTTCGCCGCCTGCTGTGCCAAGTAGCCGTCACAGGCGATGTCATGCACCCACTCCACCCGGGCCCCACAAAAATCGTAATTCTGAAAATGTGGTTCGTCCCCCCTCGGCAACACCACCACGGTTTCCAAAAACCCGATCGCACGCCTGCACAACGCGGGCAGGCAATACGACAACCACTCCCGATCCCCCCGATACGACCGAACATAGAGACTTACAGTAGGTGTCATAAAGCTTTCTCCTGCGCCCACGCCGCCATCAGCAACGCATCCGCGATATTATGGTCAGCGACCCGGCACCGGGGTGTCCGCAGCAGGGATACATGAGGGAACCGCGCCCCAGCCGCCCGGACAGACGCCTGCTTGGTGTCTTCCGGCGTACCTGCCCGGCCCAACAACATGCTGTGCTGCCATTGGTATGGAGTCACAACCCGTAGTGGCAGCCCGGCCAGTTGCACCACCGCACGAAGTGCTGCGTAGGACGCCCACGTACTGGCAAGCGCCAGCCGCCCCAGCGTGAACTTCTGCGCCCCCTCCAGCACCACTGCCATCTCCTCCGCCTTCGCAGCCTCGCCGGTAAGCAGCGCAAAAAGCCAGCGTGCATCAATCAACTTGTCCACCCCCTCCATCTCAACCTCCATTGGAAAGACCCTCACCGTGCTTCCAGCAAGCAACACCACCGCCCCGCTCATCCCGTTGTCAATTCCAACATAGGTCTTCATATTAGCGTGATATCTGTGTCTTCAATCATACGGCGGGAACAATGTTGAACCACTTGCCCGCCGTCGTCTTGTCCACGATTTGCATGTAGTGAGTTTCCATCACTTCCACTTGGTGCCCGCAATTCTTGGCGGTGAGCGGGGCGTTGGAGTACTTCTCAAGATGGTAGCTGGCGTAACTATGGCGCAGCGCATTCTGCTGCCACGTCACCCCGCTGTTCAGCGCAGTCAGGGCCCGCTCCACATGCAGATCGCACAAACGCAACGGCACGATCAAGTCTTCCGGAGACTTGCCCACGGAAAGCAGAGTCATCCACGCCACTGCATTGTCCTCAAGATTGCACACCCGGCGCCGCATGGTTTTCGTCACGTTGTTGGGAAACACCAGCGACCGGCTCTCGGGCCGCCAGCACTTCCACTGCAACCGCAATACCTCGGCAGGACGCGCCCCGCAGAAACCCCCGATCACAAGAAACGCCAGAAACTCCGGGCTGGTGGCGCAAGTCAACAGCCGGGCCATCTCCTCGGGTGTGTAAACACACGGAGTCCGTCCTGTCCGCTTGGCCGGTACCAAGGCATCCGCAGGGCATTCCGAAATCTTGGACACCGCTCCCGTGCGGGAGGCATAAACCCACAACCCCTGCAACACCGTCTTCACGTAGGTCACAGTACCGGGAGCCTCATACTTTTTGTAAAGTTCCACCACCGCAGGGCCTGTAAGCTCGTGCAAATTCATCTTCAGACCCCGCAACGGCTTCAGCGCCCAGCGCACGCTGTGGATATACGACTTGGCCCGCCCCAAATCCTCCAGCGACTTCACATAACCGTCCACAGCCTGCATGACCGGAACCCCCGCGATATTGACGCACTCCTGCATCAGCCGGTTGAACAGTTGTGCGGCCCCGACCTTGCGGGCAAACGCCGCCAGCAACTCCACGGCACCGGGCGCACTTTCCTCAAGCTTGTTCAACGCAACCTCCTGCGCCTCCTTCAACACCACGGCAAATTCCTCCGCAGCCAGCAGTGTGGGGAACAGTTTCCTTTGGTGGGAGTTGCCTGTCTTCCACATCACGAAGAACCCCGGACGGTCTGATACCGGCGCGATGCTGATGTCGCCGTGGGCTAGAATCTGCCGCCGGGCGGAATGAACCTCGCTCCAATGGGCGACCTTCGCCTTCTTTTTTCTCCGTTCCTTTGGCGCTGGCTTCTCAACCTTCAGTCTTGGTTGTTTCGGCTTCCGCCGCTGGCGCAGCCGCACAGCAGCCCCGGAACCCGGCTCCTTGAATTCGGCCAACGCTGCCTCCAGCATCCGCCGCTCCCGCACAACACTGTAATCCGCGAGAGTAACTTTCCCCGTATGGTGGTTTTCTAATCCTGTAATCATGGGTGGTCAGACAACAGACTCCGATGGACGTTCAAAACAAATCAATGCACCCCGGCAGCAGCCAGCCTGCGCCCCACCGCCTCGTTGAACGATGTTGGGGCCGTGCCTGACGCAGCTTCCGAGGGCCTGCTCCCCGCAGCCACCGCAGGAGTCCCTGTCCGGTAAGCCTTCAAGTCCTGCGTCAAAAGCTGCACCTGCTCCCTCAAATGGGAGATGGTTCCCGCAAGCAGCGGGAAAGCACCGGCTCTCTGCATGATTTCCGCCTGCGCGGAGACCGCAAACTCCGTAAAATCGCGCTCGGCAAAGTTCTGGGCGACCACCAGCGCGTCGTTCCATAGCTGGTTCCCCTCCACGGGAACGAGATCGGGCACCTGTCCCGCGATTTTCTCCCAAGCAACGGGTTTGAATGCCGCCAGCTCCGCCTTGCGTGCCGCCGCCTGCTCCGCAGTTGTTTGAACCTCCCTCTGCTGCATCGCAACCAAGGACTGCTGGGCATTGGCCAGCAAAGAGTCCCGCTTCGCCAGCAGAGAATCAATATTGTTGACCGCCTGCACAAACCGCACCTTGTTCATCTCTGAAAGGTTGGTGAGAATCTCCCCGAGCCTGCGGTCACGATCAACCCCGGTCTTGGCGAACGCAGCAGCCACATCCTCCTCGGAAATGTCCGCAGCCTTGGCCAGAGCCACAACCGCCGCGTGTTGCTCGGCCAGCGGCTCCGCAATCTCCCGCCTGTACGCCGCAGTCCGCTCCAACCGCACTGAGGAAAGCTCTTTCTCATACTCATCGAGCTGCTTCTTCAAATCTTCCCCCGGTTGAACGATGGTGCTCTTCGCCTCCAGCTCTTTGATCCTGACTTCCAGTGCCGCCTTCTCCGCAATCGCAGCCTCGCCCTCTTTCAACTTGCGCGTGGCGTCCCGCAGCTCATAGGTCTTCTTCGCAAACGCATCCCGCTGCGTCCGCGTCAGATTGGCGGTCACCGTGGCAATCTCCCTGTCCAGATCCGGGTCGTCCCCGGCCCCTTCCGACTTCCGCACAGTCTTCTCCCCCAGCTTCACCGCAATGGCGTCCTCAATCGAAGTAACCGCATCAATCTCCTTCGCGGAAGACGCCGCAGGTACCGCAGGCGCGGCTGGCGTGGCGGGTACGGCGGGTGCGGCTGGCGTGGCAGACACCTTGGTGGGTTCTGCCGCTGGTTTCTTGCTCGATGGTTTAACCAGTACTGCGTCGAGCAGACTTCCTACCGGGGTTGTAGCCGGGGGTGCCGCCGGGGGCGGCGGTGCCGCCGGGGCTGATTCCGGAGCTGGTGTTGTTGGTGCTGTTGGTGTTGTTGGTGCTGGTGCGCTCATAAATCTTCGTGACATCGTGCAGCAACCCCCACTCCACCAAGGGAAGCGGAGTCACTGTGTCAATGGGCAGTCCAAGCTGCTCCAATTTGTCGGGAAATTCGTTTGCCCCGGTCAGGTAGGCCTGCTGCAACGCCAATGCAAGCGAGGCATCAGCCCCGGACATGACATGCGTGAACTTGGGCCGGTAACGGGACCGAAGCAGGCCGATTGCCTCGTTGAACACCGGATCAGCCAGAATTACACGCAGCCGCTCCCGCTTCGATGCCTCCTGACGAAATACAGTCTCTGCTTTTTCCACGTTCATGTTCCTTTACTGGTGATCTTGCCCGCCATGTTCACATCCGCCTCCAGCGCCTTCGCCGCCATCCGCTGTTTGATCTCCTCGGCAGTGAGCCCCAGCTTGACCGCCCCCAGCTCCCGCAACTGCTGAATCTTCAGCTCGTGCAGAGCCTGCGCATTGACCATTGTCTGCTGCACCTGCGGTTCCGGCTGCTGCGGCCCGCCTTGTGCAGCCTCCGAAGAATCTGGAATCTCATCCTCACTCTGCCGCCTGTTGTCCCGCAGATAACGCTGATACATGGCCAGAAAACCGTCCAGCACCCCCCGATAATTCTGAAACCCCTGACGGGCGGCCTTGAACTCCGTAACCCGGGAGTCGTCCGCAGCCATCGGGTCCAGATGCCCCTGCACATGGTCCAGCGCATACGTGACAAACTCCAGCTCAGGCACCAGCTTTTCGAAATCAAGCTGGCTGTCCCGGCGCTGCTGTTCCCACACGGTCACCGCCTGCCCCACGGCACCCAGATGAATCTGCACATGAACAAAATGGTTCTCGCCCTCCAGCACGGCGACCGGCTGCGCGTTTCGCAGACTGGCATTCTCCAGCTCCGCAATCTTTTCGTCAATGACCGGGCGCGGGTTCTCATCCCGGGGCAGATAACGGTCCGCCGTCTCCCTGCCGAAGCGGGCGGCCAGCCTGTCGCGCACCACGTTCTTCCGCCCCACCTCATCGAAGCTGCCCCTCAACTGCATCGCCTCATCAAAAGCCACCATGCGGGCGGACACACTCCCCGCGCCGACTGCCTTCACCGGAAGCACCCGCCGCACAGCCTTCACCACATCGGGGGACACCCCGCGCTCGGCACACCGGAGATAGAACGCCTCCACTTCGACAAAGTAGGAATCGTTGTAACGAATCTCCGACACGCGCCGGTACATCTCCGCCAGCAACCGGCCCCAAGCACGGTAGAACATATTGACCGCGCTCACGCTCAACGATGCGCCCAGTTCCTGCTCCGCCTGCACCTGATACTTGGTCTTCTCGCCACTCCCACCCACCGCACTGCTGCGGAACGTGGGGGTGCCCGACCGCAGAAGCTCGTTCAGACTGTCAATCACCGGCATCGAATCCGTCGCAGGATTATTGAACTCAATCGGGGCCGTCCGAAACTTCGGCGCCAGAAATCCGATGGGCCCGTTCACTGTCAGCGGCGGCTCCTCCATCGAAGCCCCATCCTCCGGTTGCAAGAACAAAGTATTGGAAATCTGCGTGCCATCAAGCACCGAGCACCGGAGCCGGTTCATCGCCTGAATGATTGGGAACATCCGGTAGGCCAGTCCACGCACCCCGTGCAGCGTGCCGTTCTGCGAAATGGTGTTGGTGAAGAACACCAGCGCGTTCGCCGCGTTCTTGTACATCCCCCGCCGCTTGAAGATAAAATCCCCCAGCAACTCGCCGAAAATGTAATAGGAGTACGACCCGTCAAACTCCCGTACCAGCATGTGAATCACCCGGACTTCCTGCGCCTGTGAATAGCTTGTGTACAAGTCATTGTTCTTCAGCTCGCGCTGAATGCGCGCCCACTCCCCGGTCCATCCGCGCAGGTCATCAGAAGTCCGTGTCGCACGGACGATCAGCTTGCGGGTTTCCTCCACGTTCCACCCCGCGCTTGTTGCCGCCGCCTCGTCCTTGATGTTGCCGTAGAGCTTGTGAATAAGCACCCCCCGGCGCATCGCGCACACATCAACCGCCTCCTCCGTGGCCTGCGTCTGCCGGGGAAATACCACATCGTCCAGCCCCATCGGCTCCCACTTCCAGCAATCCAGCCGGGGGAACACCGCGATCCCGACCCCGTGCGTGTTCATCTCCACCACCAGCCGCTGATAGTTGGCATCAAACTCCGGCCACGCCTTCACCATCGTGGTGAACTCCTCGCCGATGATGTCCTGCATGTCCGCCCGCGTGGTGGCGTCCCCCGCCGTGGGAGGGAGCTGCACACGTATCAAGGAGTCCACCGAGTCCGCCAGATCCGTGTACGAAGTCACCGCAGACTCCAGCATGGCCGATCCCTCCATGTGATTGAAGTTGTAGCGGTAGCCTGCGCCACTCAAGGCAAGCGCATCCGGATCGTATGGCGGTGCCCCGTCAATCATGGCCTGCACCACGGCGCGATTCTGCTGCGACAACTCATCACCGGAGTAAAGCGTGGTGAAAATCTTCCGGGCGGATGCCGCGTCCTTCAGCCGCTCCTCGGGCGGCAGTCCTGTTTCGTCCAACGGTAAAAGTTCAGTGTTCATGTGGTGGCTTGTGTGAGTTTACGGCTACGGTGAATGATGACTTCCTGCGGGTCGGTGATCTTTACGCCCGGAAGCAGTGACTTGCCTTTGCGCTGCATCATCCGGCGGCGGTGGGGTTTCATCATCGCGTCCAGTAATGCAGGTTCGGCCACAACGGGCTGTTTGCTGACAGGATTGGCCTTTTGTCGCTCCTCCCGAAGCAGTCGTAGCAAACTGCCGTCCTTGCATCCATGCACCAGCACGTGCCCCGCATCCTCGCGGACAGTCCGGTTCAGCGAATACCCGATCTGCCCTACGAGCCTGCCCTCCCGCGTGTCGCAGACAATGTCCCCGGAAACATCCCTGCGAAAGTTTTCAGTCAGCCAGCAGTGCAACATCAAGTTCGTGTGTGCCGCGTGGCCTCCGCCAACAACCTCATCCTGCAAGGCCACATCAAACGCCATGCCCCGGATGCCCCGATACTTTCCGGTGATCATATTGAAGTTCCCGGGGTAGATCGCCGTCCCCACCAAATGTTTCCCTGCGGGAACCTTCGGCTCGCCGGGCCGGACCATCCAACTCTGCTCGAGCACGCCCAAGCAACTCTTCCCCGCCCGGAAATACTCCTCCTCCAAAGCGTCCAGCCATCCTGCGCGCAGCGGGGTCTGGTCTGCCTCAAAGAAAAACCACGGACGCCCCTCCGCATACCTCGGATGCTCCACGCAACAGTAGTGAACCGTGAATTCAAACGTCAGATTGGGCGCATCAGGCCATCCTTGGACGTAGTCCGGGAAATAAGGCTGCATCTGGTTCACCTTGCCGAACGTATTGCGAAAATTCTCCAGAATGTAGTCCCGGTCCTCCTGCGGAACCTCCGCAGACCACATCAAGAGCGCGTTGTGCCGTCGTTCCGGCCCCAAGTCACGAATCCAGCCGGACAACTCACGGGCCAGAGCCAAATCCACACTGCATACGGGCATTACCAGCAACATAGGTGCGGGATATTCATGTTTATCCCCCTCCTGTCAACGTAAAAGAGTGATATTCCCCCATCCGCCGCCGTTTGTGCGCATCAAAGCCCCCTTGATCTGCCCGCCGTTCCCGCCCGGCACAGCTCGAGCAGCCAGTTGCGGCATGCGTCCGGTCACAGCCGTCCGGTTGACTGATTTACTCCGGGCAACAGCAAGTTTCCACTGCGCGGTGGCGTTCTGGTCGAACCGCTTGATGCCTTCCACCCGGAATCCATATCGTTCCCGGCAAACATCCAGCAAAATGAACGCCGCATCGGCCACGTCCGGCGAGCACCCGATTCTTTTCTTGGTCACCTTCTTGCTTTCCACCGCCAGCAGCATCGCCCCCTGCGCCTTGACAGTGAACTGTCTGCGGGAACACATCTGGGCAGCCAGCTCCCCTCGAATTCCCTTGATCTGCCTCCCTTTCAGATACATCGCACCCACCCCCCACAGCTCGCTCACCCGGTCCACGTACAAATCCCGCCCGGTGGTGGAGTCGTTCAACAAAATCAGCTTGTCCGTGGCGGCGCCGCTGAACTGGACCTTGTGAAAGGTGTTTTCCCACGCCTGCGCCACCAGCTCGGCAAACACAGACCCCGCCCCGGTGATGTCCATGCCGAAATCCCGGCACAAAACACTCCGCGCCCGGCATTCTTTCACCGCCAGCGCGGCAATCTGCTCGTTTCTCGGCACCGCAGACGCCATATCCTCGGTCAGCAGCACGCTTTCCGTGAACAAAAGCACGTTCACCCCCTCCACGGACATCCCCAGCAGCCCGAATTGAAGCCGACACTCGTCCCCGCCGTTCACAAACGCAGGATCAAGTCCGGCCATCACCTTCGGCGGGGTCTTCCACTGCACAAAAGCCTCATCTCCCCCCAGCCCGGTGATCTGTGCGTCGTTGTAAATCCCCTCCTTCGTTCCTTCCGGGCACCAGAACCCCCGCCACATGCGCCAGTAGCTCAATGAGTTCTCACCAAGCTCCCTCCGGGCCTTGGCAAGCTTCTCAGCGGTAGGCAAAAACGAGAACAACGTCTTACCGGCGAGCACGTTCGGTGATTTTTCCGAATCAAACCGGATTGCGTAGCCCAGCCGGGTCTCCCACTCCACATCCGCATCGGAAACCGACTTCCATCCGGCAGCAGGCTCGGAAAATGTTCCATGTGGATCAAACCGGCTGTTGGGATTCCCAATCCCCACGAACTGAAAGTGTGGGTTGGCCTGCAAATTGGACACGGCGGCCTCTATCAACGCCGCCGAAAGCTCCGGCAGCTCGTCCCCAATCAGAATCACGTTGTTGTTCTTGATTCCAATGAGCTTGCCGATGGACTCCTTCTCCTTGCGCTTCTCCCCCGTGATCAGCGCAATGCCGCAACGATCGCTCCCACGCACCCCGTCAAACTCGGCGCGGATCATGCCGATCGAATCCACCAGCTTCCCCCACAGGGGCCGCACCGCACTCAACCAAAGGTCGGTGATGGACCCCCAGATGCGCTTGCGTGAATCCTTCAATGAGGTGGACGTGACCAGCACCATCGTCTCAAGCGGCGCAGCAAGATAGCTGATGATGGCCCACGTTGCAAACGTCTCGGACTTCGCCGCGTTCGCAGGCCCGCTGACCGACAGGAACTGGTGCTCACACGCTTTGTCCACCATCTTCTCCGACCACGGATTCCGGATGAAGTGCTTGCGCGAAGCCTTCGGCCAGATCAAGCCCACGCAATTCCAAAAATGCTCCGCCTTGCCCAGCCCGCCTTGCTCCCGGGTGGTTCCCTCACGAAAGCAGGCCAGCTCAATCATCAACGGGTCGTCCGTATTCCAACGCCGGTTGTATTTGATCGTGGCGGCCATGCGGAACTACTACACGCCCCCTTCACGGGCACCAGCACAAACTTGCCTGCGATACGTCTCCGGCTCTTTCGGCGAGTCGTAGATTCGAAAAATGAAGTCCCCGCTGTCGCTCTCGTGCGAGAACTGGACCCGGGGCGACTCAATCACCGTCGCCATCGAGCTGGCCAGAAACAACATCTCATGCACCGTGTAGGGAAAAGCAAAGTCCGGCGGCAGCTCTGACGAGCCCACCATCTGCCCGGAAAGCACAAACGGCCCCGCTGGCAGCGGAATCCCATTCTCACGCAGCCACGGGGCGCAGCGGCGGGCCCACACCCTGTACGCTGGCTCCCTCCACTCCACATCGTCAGCCGTGATTTCCCACGTTGCATTTCGCCCGCCCACGTCCGGCGTCAGCAACCGCACCCACGGCTCGCCAAGAGCCAGCCTCCACCAAAACCGCCGGGCTTGCGCCGCGTCGGGACTGTAAACCCCGGGCGGATGAAGCAAATAGACCGGCGTCCAGTCTGGTCGCTTCTCGTCCCGGAGCCGGTAGCGGCTCATCCAGCCACGGAAGCAACGCTTGTTGGGCGTGCTCACCCCCTTCTCCGCGCCGGGCAGTGTTCCGGGGTAGCACACCGGACACCGTTCCACCCAGCGGAACCGGGGCTCAACGATGCACTGGTTCCATTCCTTCTGGTCGGAGTTGGCCAGCACGTTGACCACCCTGCGATCCGCGCACCCAAAACAAGGAGTCTTCCTGCTGCGTTTCATTCGAAGTCCAGCGGGCCGGGGTCAAAGTCCAGCGGGCGTGCCTTGAGTGAATCCCTCACCGCCTCATCAAGCTCCGTGGGCGTGACCACGTGTGGAGTGCCCGCCACCCGGATCAACTGTTCAAGCTGGGCGGTGCTGAAATCCTTCACGTCAATCCCGGTGCCTTTCAGCAGGGCAGCCGCCACGAGACTGACATCCACCCGGAAGGGCTCCCCGGCAAACGGAGTGTAGCAACCATCCACCAGCACCCGCTTCATCAGCACCTTGGTGGGCTTCTGGATTCGCACCGGCTTCGACTTCTCCTCCCAGCCGGGGTAGTGAATGGAGTAGAGCGGAGGGTGCCGCAGCCGGTAGCGGAACACGATGGCGAGAGGGCCCGCCCGCTGGCTCGCCGCAAACAAAACCGCCTCCGGTGAGTAGCCGAACAAAGGAACCGGGGGCATCAGGTCGTTGATCCACTCCTCCGCCCGCCTGCGCATGGTGCCGAAGCGGACGGCTTCAAGCACCGCATCCACCACCGAACCAAGCGGGGGACGGTACGGGAGGGCAAGCCCTTCCTTGTTGAGCCGCCAGTAAGATCCCCGCCACACGGGAGACCCCGGCCCGCTCAGGATGAAGTCCACATAGGGAGCGCCCTCGGCAAAATGAGTCCAGAGCGCCTTCCAAGCCCCGGCACCCGGGCCGCCCACATTCAAATAGTTCCGGTAGAGGTCATCAAAACTACCCTCTCGGGTTCCGACAGAGTGGAGCACCTGCTTGATGCGGGGCCCGATCCCTGCGTCCAGCCGGACGTGGACAGGGGAAGTCGTCTGGGTGTAGATGCCGTACATCTGGATCGCCTTGTGAATCACGTCCTCCACCGCCTCGCCGCTACTCCGAGCCGCCCGCAGGGCAATCTCATAGGCCCACCAAGCAACAGGGATCGTTTCAGACACGGGGGTGTCCTTCGGCTTCGCCCTGTTCTTCTTCGGGTTCTTCACGCTCGGGAACGTAGGGCGAAGAGACAGCAAGTGTCAAGATGGTTGTTGTGAAACAGGCTTCGGTTGTTGTGGAACAATCGAAGGGCAGGGGGAAGGGGCCGAAGGGCGGGGGAGGCGGTGAGATATGTAGAAAGCTCCAGCAGATGGAGAGAAGTTACTACTAGATGAAGGGGAGTTACTACGGGATGGAGGGAAACAAAGGGAACTACTGGATCTCGCGCAGATTAAAGGAAGACGTGTTTGTCATATCTGAGCCTTTATAAACAGGTGGGGAGCGGAGGGTTAGCATCAGCAAAACAGATCAAGGATCACTTTTGCAGAATCCTCCGGAAGGCGTTATCCGGCGTTTGAAACGCGCGTCGTGCGTCGGACGAAACAAACGCCCGGAAAGGCTTCCCGGGGAATTTGCCGAACTAACCGAGTTCTACGAGTATAATCATTCTTTTTTTTTTTTATAAGAGAGAGAGAGAAGAAAGTAAGGGTCGTCTCCCTACTCGATCAAGACGTTTTGCGTCATCCCGTGGTTGCGCCATTATCATTCTTTGTTCCACGATACGTTCCACGCCCCTTGCTCCACCACGACGCGCTCCGCGCCCCTTGCTCCACCACGACGCTCTCCGCGCTATGCGTTGAATTAGTTTACTAATGTAGTTGACTCGGGCTGTTGCTTGTGCGACAGGCAGGGATGAAACACACCAAAGAGTCCATCATCGCCACCGCTCGCACTTGCAAGACGCGGCATGAGTTCGTCATCACCAAGAACGCGGAATACCAGTATGCGCGTCTCCGTGGCTACTTGGATGAGGTTTATGCTATTTTTCCGCCGGGAGAAGGGTCCCGAGCCTCCCGCAAGAACGCACAGCACACCAAAGAAACCACCTTCGCTGCTGCTCGTACTTGCAAGACGCGGCTTGAATTCATCTTCGGCAAGAATGCTGAATACCAACACGCGCGCCGCAAAAATTATTTGACCGAGATTTACAACTTCTTGCCTGAAAGAGTGGGGCTTCCTCCCACCAGCTACACGGAAGACGAGATCGTAGCACATGCGAAAAAGTATTCGAGTTGGCCGGAGTGGAGGGCCGCCGATCGGAAGGACCTCGCTGCGGGCCGGGCATCGCACTACGATTGCGCCCAAGCACGCGGGAAGGAGTTTATGGCGATCTGCCGCGCCCACATGTCGTCCAGTCAGGAACCGCGGTTGAAGTATTCCGACTCTGAGCTGATTGCCAGCGCCCGCAAGTATCAGCACAAAGGCGCTTGGGGTCTCAGCACGAACATTGAGGACAGGCGGATGTGTTACGCTGCGCGGTATAGACCCGGTGTGTGGGAGCTCGCCACAGCACACATGACACGTAAGCACAGGCGGGCAGGGCGCTCCTTGCCCTCCCGTGACGCCAGCGGCGCTCCTTGCCCTCCCGTGACGCCAGCGGCGCTCCTTGCCCTCCCGTGACGCCAGCGGCGCTCCTTGCCCTGACGCCAGACGTTTTTACGGATTCCGTATAAACAACTGTCGCATCTCCTTGTAGCTCAGGACCTTACATCATTTTTTTTTCTAATAACTGCCCCTAACGATTTCGCTGATTCTCGCCCCACTCTGACGGATACACCCCCACCACCCTTCGTCTCCTATTTTCACTAGGAGTCTGTAAGTGGTTCTCCCTGAACCAGTAACAACGGACAATTATCTGATTTTTCCTCACTTTTAAGCAGTAGAGCCTTCGGTTGTATCTCTCTGATTTCTAACAGGTTACGAATGATGCCCCCTTTTAGACAAATCTTCGTAAGTTGTTCGTCCTCAAGGCTTTCTAAATATCCGAGGACGCGAGACAAGATTCGTCGAGCAGCATAAGCATCTGAACGACAGGAGTTTATAGGTTCTGTTGGCATACCCTTCGATGATTTTCAGTGGTTTTCAGTAGTTTTCGATGTCACTACACTAATATATACATACAGAAAGTATCAAGTAAAGCAAGAATCCCTTTCCAATGGTTCTATCATTAACGAGTGAAAGCCTGAATTGATACCAAGGCTATTCAATCAATAAGACATTCCACGGGAAAGCCGTGCAAGGCAAGAAAGCAATTGAAAGTTGCGCGTGAGAGTTAGCGGTGCCATAGCGTGTTCTCGCAAGGGGACATCCGATGCAAGGGATTGCAAACACCGCCGGGGAGATAGATAGCGAAAGCTAGACCGAATCGTGAAATCCTCCTTTTGTGAAATCAGATTGCCGTTCATGCGACCGGGAAGTGCGATGATGTCTTTTGAAGGATGGTGAGAAAGTGGCAGGCTTGCAAAAGAGGACACCGAGAAAGAGCGGTTTCTGGAAATCGTCTCTTCTAGGGATGCTGTAAAACTTGCGGCAAGTACCTATTTCCTCGGAGCGAATCTTCTGAAAGAAATACGTCCCTTTGGGATGGTGGAGCTTGGCACTCTGAAAATTAACTTTCACAAGGTAGCGCAATACAATCGGCAGACCGCAATCTGGAAATTGCGGAGTGTTTAGCGGTGCAATCCCGTTAAAAGCTAATCGGCAAAGGTGCGTCCACTCTAGCGGCTTGAAAAGATAGCCGTGCGAGGGTGGGCGGTACAGAGGGAGAAGATGAAAGGGCGGCATCAATTACGAGCGCCCAATTTGGCTCCTTCTGCTTTCCGGTGAAGCGCAAAAGGTCGGCAATCACCGGGAACCTAAACCATGAAAAAGACCAATACGAAAATCCAGACGAAAACTCAAAAGGCTAACGTGAAAAAGGTAACGGAAGCCGCGAAGGCAAAGGCAAAGCCCGTCACCAAAGACGACGCCGCGCTGTTGAAAGCGGCGTTGAAAGAAGTTGAAACCGCGAGCGGCCCGATGCAGAAAGCCGCCCTTGGGTTCACCAAAGCAGTCGCGAAAGCGGTTGCGCTCGGTGCAACTCCTTCGCAAGTCCGCAAGGCGATGGAAGACGGCGGTTACAGCAAGAAGAACCTGATGAAAGAGTTGAAGAAATGGTTCGGAGATTGCCCTGAAATCCGCGAGCGTGCGGAGCGGAGTGACAAAGGGAAGCGGGCGTTCCTCGCGACCCTGCTCACGACCACAATGGCGGAGGCTCGCAAGCCGCTGAGTGACGGCAAACCGCCTGAGGCGCAGCCTGTCACCCTCGCGAAAATCGCCAATGCGGTGATTAAGTACGCAAAGGAACAGAAACTCACCAACATTGAGGACATCCTCGCGGAAGTTTCGTCGGAGATTGATAGCATCGTCGCGGAAGCGGCGGCGGAGTAGTACCCCCCTCGTCTGAATCGGAGGGGCGGAGATTTGAAAGAGTCTCCGCCCCTTTCCCATTATCTTTCAAAAGATAGCAGTGCGGTACGGGTTCGGTTCTGGCTTGAATCATGCCCGCGTTGCGCGTGCGGCTATTCCAAGCGGCTTATCTTTTGAAAGATAAGCCGCTTGGAGCAGCAAACTAACCCGGCACGGTAGCTCCGCGTGCCAGCAGTAAAAAAGCAATGACACGACATACAAAAGCGGCCCGCGGGCCGCGTCCCGGGAGCTTTCACAAGCTCCTTCGCAAAGCAAAAGCGGCGCACGCATTGGACGTGCGTCTGCGCGATATGGCAATGCCCGCGATGTGCGGCGGGCTCACCCTCGCGATGCCCGCCTACGGGTACCTCGCGCCCGGCGTGCTCTAGGCACATCACGGCAATCAAGGGCGGCTTATCTTTTGAAATATAAGCCGCCCTTCTGT
>Ga0181357_1000038_pt1 | contig 34489 bp, 46 predicted proteins | sample Fa13VDMM110DN_FD_130094 | JGI IMG/M metagenome (GOLD analysis project Ga0181357, IMG submission 130094) | Freshwater viral communities from Lake Michigan, USA - Fa13.VD.MM110.D.N | ecosystem: Environmental > Aquatic > Freshwater > Lake | place: USA: Michigan | collected 2013-09-24 | reverse complement strand
AATCAGACTGATAGGCGTTGTCCACATGCCAATCTGCTTGGTAAGGTTCGGGCCCTTTGAAATAGATATACAAGTCTGACCCCTGCCAGTCTTTGAACTGATCCCAATACCATTGTTGTGTACGTTGGACTGAGAAGTATTGCTTGTCGTACAATTCTTGTTTTTTGCTTTTGACTGGTGTTGCAGGATCCAGCAATCCAACAAAACAAAATTTAGTTGCATAACTCATCAGTAACTCCACTACCCAAGGCATATCATCATCAGGAATGCTGCCCACCACCTGTGTACATATCACACAATCAAACTTTGAACCTGCCACTGGCAGCTGATCAATTCCAGGCACACAAGGGTCGTACATAAAATAAGATTCAATGCCAATGCGTTGATCCAATGTCATCTCCGGAGTAAACACATTGAACTCAGGTGTTGGCCATGGTACTGGCACAGTGTATTGTTCGCCACGGCCGCAGCCATAATCAAGCATGGTCTGAGCCTGGTACTTGGAAACTAGATCAGCAATATGCAAGTGATACTTTTTGCTGTCATTGCCGCCCCAGCCCTTGCCGCGAAGATGGTAGTTCTTACCTTGTTCAACACTCGTATTATAATATTCGCTGGGCATTTTTTGGGTTCTTTAAACTCCACCAAGCTACTGCTGCATCGTTTTTGTGATATTGAGATACAAAGTCATAGGTAATTTGCCACTCATCAGGATGTTTATAATTGTTCCTTATCAGGGGCATGTGAGTTCGCACTGTATAAGCACGAGTTTCGGGCAACATCAATAATCTAAACGTTCTATTTCCACTTTTTAATTTTTTAATGTTTTGACCTTCCCACAGTGGGGTGTCAGTTGGGGGTATTTTTGCTCGGTTGGCACATATCACAAAGTCTTGTACTTTGGGAAATCCTTGAGCTGGAATACGATTATAGGTTGTCCCAAAGTCTGTAAGCAACTCCATGCCAATGTATGAAAGATCATTTTCATCATTGACAATCATTGACAGTTCTTTGAAAACGACGTCAACCGCAGCATCGCTTAACCAAACATCAGTGCGCATTTTAATTATGTATTTCTCAGACATCAGTGACAATGCTTTGTAAAAATCCCAGACCTGGACAACACCTGATAGATCACTGGGGCAATTTCTTGGCCAAGCCTGGTCCCATGTGTAATCATAAATTTGTATAGGCCAATTTTCTCTTAACCTACTCCATAATTTTTCATGGTTGGCCCGACCAATGTCGGCAAATTTTGTTTCGCCTATATAAAATATACCTATCATAATTTTTGCCAATTCCACCAGTTATTGCTACAAATTTCTTGGGGGTCAGACCCCTGCTGTTGCCGCCACCAGTTCACGGCATCCTGCATAAGGTGTGGCAACATCAAGTTTTTCTTCACGGATTTGATTTTATCATCAACAATGTAACTTTGTATGTAGTCACGACACACCAACATATCGTCGGGGTACTTGATATAATCTTGACGTATCAAATAAATTTGGCACAGTATTCTATAAGTCTTGACTGTCTGCTCCCATCTGTCTTCGCCAACTTGAGCATTGGGCACAATATATCTAAACGTTTTATTGCCACTGCGACGTTTGTTGGGAATAACTTGGTCCATTTTTGCCATTACAGACTCAAAACTTTTTAAACTATCTCTGCGAGCTGCCACAACAAAATCTTGTACATGTGGGTCATAATTGATGTCAACCGCTAATTTTAGATTTTCTTCCCCAATAGTGTCGTTGACCCAATCACTACCAAAGTATGCTATGCCGTACTCATTGTTGACGAGTGCTTGTACTTCGTTGACCATGACCGCTATGCTAGAGGCGGTGAACCATAGATCAGTTCTCAATCTAATCACAATGGGTTCTTGTGTACGTTGCACACTGCGCATAAAATCCCAGACCTGTACTGCACCGCCCTGTCCTCGACGATACACAACATCTGGGTCATCAATGTCCAATGGAGGATCATAGGGGCATTCACCACGGTCAGGATCATCTCTGGTGAATCTATATACGTTGACGGGTGCTAGTCCATTTAGACAATCAATCAACAGTTTATGATTGGCCACGGCTATGTCTTGATTGTGTCGCACATCACCGGTATAGAACACTGCTATCACAAAAAGTCTCCCATGGTATCGCTGTCTCGGGGTATGTTGACGGCTATGGCTCTTGGATAAGGGTTGGCAGTGTTGTAATCGTTAATTAATATGCGTTTGACATTCTTTAATCCAGTGATCAAAGTAAAATCTCTGAATCCCAGATCTTCAAGCATGGAGTAGATTTCATCATAACGTTCTGTGGGTCGTGCAGTGGTAAACATCAGTTGCGATCCTTGAGCAACCATGTCTTGAATTAATTTGATATTCTTAACCAAGGGCACAGGTGGCTCACCAAATTCTTCTCTGGTTTGTGCATGTACCACTGTACCGTCAATGTCACAAAAGATCACAGCCAAATCATTATAAGCATGCCAATCTTCGGCAGTACCAACATCAACGTATTGATCAACAGTCTCAGCAAAAAACATATTACCTTGTGACAAGCAGTGCTGTATGACATGGCTGACAAATATTTCGCCATTGCGATAGTGTAATTCATCATAGGCATTGACAAATATTTTGGCACTAGCAAATTTGTATCCGCCTACACAAAATAAATCGCCAATAATTTGTTTTTCCGCAATGTCAGTGATGACATTGTGCTCATCGATACGTACAAAACTCTTACTGGTCAGCCGCTTTAAAATTTCATGATGAGCAATGTCGCTGACACACACATAATTACCAGGTGGGTTGTTGTGAGAAAAAAAGCTATCGCAGTCTTTGATCAGTATTTCACTGTCAAGATCAATGTTAGCTCGTGCAATTATTTCACGAACTGTATGAGCTGGGCCCGTTGTAGGCTGATCTAATATCACATGATTGATACGATCGCTGTATTTTTCTTTGAGGTACCTAAGCACTGGATACGACTCTACATGCTCTTTGAGTACACCAATTGTGACGCGATGTTGACCGACATATTGTTCAATGGCACGTTCAATCATCATGGATCCGTTGTGATCAGTCAGTGTGTATTTTGGCCGCATGCCCGGAAAGCGAGTGCTTAGGCCAGCAGCTGGTACTATTATTTCCATAAATTTTCAATTGCCTCTACAATAAATTTTTGTTCTTCGCTGTTGGAATCACAATAACGGTAAATGCGCAATAACATCAAGGTCAGCAATGCAGGATTGTCAGCATCAGGCCATTGGGTCAGTAATCCTTGTTGTAGGTACTGTAGTGTTGCATCAAGGTCTGCAGGATTGTTGCGTAGAAACCAGCCGCATTCAATGTCTTGACGAAGTTTGCAGATATCAAAAATATAACTGTTCCATATTCCACTCTGGGAATCAATTAGATAAAATCCTTTGGTGGGATGCCACAATATGTTTTCAAGTGTTAGGTCGCCATGATAGTGACTTTTGGGTAGCTTGGTGGGCACACGGTTTAAAATTTCCTCAGCAGTGAATGGCATTGCATCAAGGTCAATCATATCTAGCCAATGTTCCATGATGTCACGGTAATCAGTCCACTGCACAGACATGGTAAACTTGGTTAGAGTCAACTTTAAAAAATCTAGCAGTGGTTCAGGATCTTGCTCAATCAAGTATGTGCGCATGTCAAGGCCATCAATATATTCCATGTCTATGGTATCATCAAACACATGATATATTTCTGGCATTGGCACTGACGGAATTTGTTTTGCCAATACTGTGTATCTTTCAAGATTCCTAGCAATGTTACCTTGCTTGCGCACAAATAACCGGCCGTGTTTGGTCATCAAGAAAATCTTGCTGCCACTATAGCCGTGAAATTGTTGTACAATACGTGCTGCCATTATTTCGTTACCACCACTCTTGAGTCAATGCTACTTTTACCAAATTGGTTAGGTTGTATCTCTGTACGAGAAAACCCAGCTTCTCGAAACAAACGACACATTGATTCGGCGCTGTATCCCCACTTGTGTAACATTGTGGGATCAGGATAACGTGCCGAGTCACCGTAGATACCAGACACTGTGCGTTTGGTCAGCCGTTTGTCTGTGGTCCAAAAACAATCAGGATGTTTTACAACCTCCAGGCACATTTTTAGCAGGTCCGGCCACTCCATGGCAACAGATCCTCCAGGACGACATATTCTATAAAACTCACAGAACATAGGCATCACATATTGTCGGCTGAGATGCTCCACCACATGTACAGTGAGTATTTCATCTACGGTGTTGTCTGCCAGTGCAAATGGCTTGGTGATATCTTGTATCACAACATCAGGATCGTGCTGCATATACTCACCGTCTACGTTGATCCATCCTGGAAGTTTTACAGTGCCACAGCCAAGATGCAAGCGCACTGGGTGTCCAGCGGATTTAAAAGTTGCTACTACTTCGGCTAACATTTTTTTGTTCCAAGCATATTAATAGACAAATATTTAATATATTTCTTAGCTTTCCGTCCAGCCTCATCAAAATCAGAAATTATCATTTTACGTTCAGAAATTTGATCCATTTCTTGAAATTGAATATCATCTGCCGAGGTGCTCGACCAAGCAAAATTGCTCCATGTAAAATCTGGATATAGGTACTCTATAGCACTGTGAGTAAATCTATAATAGTCTTTGGGGTATCCATGGTATCTCCAAACCCACGGAACTGCAATGTACAATTTGCCACCAGGCTTTACTAATTCTGATATTTTTTCAGCCATGACCCAGGGATTTGGTACATGCTCCATTACACTGCAGCAGATCACAAGATCAAAGTGATTTTTTGGCAACGGATTTTCAGGAGCTGTTAAATCGCAAACAACGTCAACATCAAGTCCGGGCTCAATGTCGGTGCCAACATATTCTGCAACTCTGGGACCGTCACCTTTGGTGGGGGCAAAGTATCCTCGAAACCCAGTAGAGTTTTCTCTAGCTCCAACTTCTAATACCGAACCGGTCACTTCGGGACATACTGTCTTGATATAAATTAAATCATTTGGACTACCCATGTATAACTCCTAACCATCGTTGTGCTATTGCCTGAGGACTATAATTTTCAATAGTATGTTGTTGTCCGGCTTGAATCTTCATCAGTGTTTTGCCTGGATGCTCTCGGGCCCAGCGAATTCCCAACATTAGATCTTGCTGTTGCCAGGTCCACGCTTCAAATTCTACATAACTGGCCAGCGGTGTTGTAACTACAAATTTACCACTCATCAATCCATCAATGAGACGATTGGCGCTTTTGGTATCAGTTCTATAATTAGTATGTACCACCGGAATAAACACTATGTCTGTGGCAGATAGAAGTTGCCCTTGCAACTCCCAGTTCCACTCTACAAAATGTAACCTATCAAAATTCACACCTGAGAATACCCCACGCCTCTGACGCTCTATCATCTTGTTTTTTATTCGATCAGCCTTGGCAGTGATTATTGTGAACTGATAATTTTTAATTTGTGATTCAAGTTGCTGCCAAAGTTCTACCCAAGGCACAAACTTTAAACTGGCACTGCTGCCAAACCACAATAATTTTATGTCACTGCCGGGCGCAAAACAAGGTTCTAATACTGGACGTTCTGCTGGATCTGGAATCACTGTACTGTCACGTCCGGTGGCTTCCTTGACACTGATGCCCATTTGTTCGCTGTTGACCGTTATGGCATCGGCAACAGCACAGCAAGGTGCATATTCTTCTTTTTCATCAAACTTGTTGTCGCAGAGATCATAAATGGTATGTGCTCCAAGCCGTTTGGCTTCAAGTATATCTGTGGGTTGAGAATTTTTTAAGAATATCACTGTGGTGTTGGCATCAACTCCATCAAGGCTGCGTCCACATGTGGCATTGTAGCCCATACTGACCAATGTGTTGGCCATGAGCTCGCCGCGGAGTCTATGACTGGCACGTTTGTTCTTAAATCTGCCACTAAAAAATACAATCTTATAATTTTCAGCATTTACCATCCCATGATCCAATCATCCTTGACTTGGTCCAGCCGTACCATTCCCCATTCTCGCAGCAATCCAACAGCAGCATGTTGCCCGTATTGATTGCTATATGCGTCATGAGGTTTTTGCTCTACTACCACAACAGGGCGACATCTCTGAATGGTTTCTTTGGCACCTTGTATTATGCGATACTCAAATCCCTCGCAGTCCATTTTAATGTAGTCAATGTCATTGTAGTTGTAGTCATCAAGTCTGCGTACCTCAGTATCACCATTGCCCAGACTGTCGGGGTCAATGTGAGTGTGTCCCATGTTGTCCATGGTGATGTTCATGCGAGCAGTAGTGGCTTGATCGCCTAGGGCAATTGATTCAACATGTAACTTTGTGCTGTTGACATTCTTTGTCAAGCAGTCACGAAATATTTCCACGGGTTCAAACGCAATCACTGATTCAAAACGTTCACATAGATCACGACTCCAAAGTCCAACGTTGGCACCAATATCTAGGGAAACTCTAAAATTTTTAACATAAGTCAGGCTACGATCTCGTACTTGATATTGATAACGTGCAGGCCCTCCTTTGGTAACGCTCTTGTTCAGCATCTTTTGGAAGTGGGTTTCACCATTGGGAAACCACCAGCCCATGAATTCATTCATCAAATGTTTCCTTTATAATGTGATGTGCTGTGCCATCAGCAAGTTCTTTGTTGTTAAATTGCCCATAGGCAAGATGATTGGCCCATAGTTGTCTTTCTGCATCGTCGGGAAACCAGGGCGTTTCAAGTTGTGATAAATCAGTGTTGGCCACTGGACGAGCAGCATTAGATGGAGCCAACGCAAATGCCGGGACTCCGGCCAACACAGCTTCTGTAGCAGCAATTGAGTTAAATGTCACCAATGCCCAGACATCATCTTGTAGGGCCGTTTCCATGTCATTGACCAAACGTTGACGACGATTGGGATTACGATCACGAATCTCAATGGGCCGATCTGTGTACTGTTTGATCAAGTTCACAGTGTTGCTGGTCCAGGTGTCTAGGTCTACCCCATAAAACTTGCAAGGCTTTTCATCGGGCACTGCCAACAAAATCTTACTGCCACGGTGCCTTAATGGCAATATAGGATGCTGCAGTCGTCGCCAGCGATCATCAGGTCTTGGCACGACCGCATCGTGCTGCAAATTGTTTGGTACTAAGCGGTGCCAAATTTTAAAACCATGCGGATTAATTGGATTACGGCGGTTGCCTATGTATCCTGAATCCATGTACAAAAATCTACGTCCATCTTCCCAACACTGCTTCATGATCTTGTGTTTGAGAATGCCACGAATTACCAACGGTGCCGGACTGTCTTCGTAACGCCAGGTTTCCAACACAGTGGGTACGACTTTTGCACCCTGTGCAAATAATTCAACGTATTCGTCTGTGCCATTTTTGCTGAGATAGATCCAATTCTTCACTACTGATCTCTCCAATAGCTTTCTGTGCGCTGGACCTTTAGATCTCGTTGTAGACTTTTGCCGGTGTTTTTTCTGTCGCCTTTGAGATGATCAAGATATGCACCCCACAGAGAATTGATCAGTGGATGGCCTTCGCCAGTGATCAATCCTGCGGCCCAGTCACGTTGACGCAAGCCGTCAATGCGTAGACGTACAGCATCAAACACAAAACTATCATGCCATTCATCTAAAAGAAAAATACCTTGCTCGGCCTCATCGTACATGTGTTGAAATTCTCGTAGGAATCGTTTGATGCCTTTGGTATGCAATTGCATTGCGTACAGGCCACATTCACTGAACTTTCCACGACGTCCAAGATAGCACAGGTCATGTTGATCTTTGCACATCGCATCTAAAAATTCTTCAGGTATGACGCTGTGACATACGGTGTCGGCATCCATCCAAATTAACCAGGGCGTAGTGACAGTTTGAGCAGCATGGAACACCGCATAGACTTTGTGCGAGAATCGCACTGCATTCCATTTGAATCCTTTGCCGGCATCCTTGCGTTTTGACCTCACAGGATCGCCACTGACATCACCATTGGCTCGGGGCACTGCAGCCCAGGTCTGTTTGAATTGAACCAGTCCTGGTGATGACTCTTCAAGATCATACACTTCAATATTGTGTTGAGTGTGATTGACTAGATGTTTACACCCTTCGGCATAAACTCTCAGCGTTACAGTGGCGGGCCAGGTTTGAGCAAAAGTGTCAATCATACGTTGACCGTATTGATTATAACCTGCTTCATTAAACGTAGTAAGTATAGTATATTTCACAGGGATATTTAGTGGTACGTACTCTAGCCTGGTTTCAAAATAGCTGTGCTTTAAACGCCAAGGAACCCATGCAGGCCTTGCTGGCCGGTGCGCTGCGCCACGGTATTGAAGCACGTCCGGGCGCAATGGATGCCGATGCTGCAGTGATTTGGTCAGTGTTGTGGGCAGGGCGCATGCGAGCCAACCAGGTAATTTACGAGCATTATCGTCGTGTAGGAAAGCCGGTGATTGTTGTTGATATTGGCGCATTGCATCGCGGGCACACTTGGAAAGTGGCAGTAAACCATGTCACTGCCCAGGGTTATTATGGACACCAAGAAAATTTGGATTATGATAGACCCACACAGCTAAAGGTCAAACTACAGGATACGGTGCCCACATCAGCAGCAGTGCTGATATGCAGTCAACACGCACACAGCTTGCAAATGGCCGAATGGTCAACACAAGACGCCTGGATTGAGCATCAGATTGCCAGAGTAAGGCAACACACAGATCGTGCCATTGTGGTCAGACCACACCCACGCAGCCCTGTGTTTGGTAAATGGCCAGGTGTTGCTGTGCAGGTGCCACAAAAATTGCCCAATACCTATGATAGTTTTGACATGGAGCTGACATACCATGCAGTGATCAATCATAACTCTGGACCAGGAATACAGGCAGCAATAGCCGGGACTAGACCCATAGTTGATGCCACAAGTTTAGCGTCGCCGGTGTCAACAACTTTAGATAAATTAGAAGATGCATACACAATTGATCGGCAGCAGTGGTTAGTTGAAATTGCACATACTGAATACACAATTCCTGAATTGGTTTCAGGACAGTGGGTAACACGAATAGAAAAGGCATTACATGGCTGATAAAAACGCCAAACGCCAACGGCGCATCGCAGAAAATGCAGCAAAACAAATAGAGATTGCCCGACTCACTCAAGCCGAAACCAAGGCACAACACCGCCTAGCTAAAATACAAGCACGACAGAACAAATCTATGGACAGAGAACCATCATTACCTCCTGCAGTAACCGGGGAGATTGATGTTGCCTGTGTGATACATGGTACAACTTACGGTTGGGAGTATGTGGAACGTCTACACAGCATGGTCACACGAAATCTATCGCACAGTGTAAGATTTCATGTTTACACCGAAGAGTCAAGACCGGTCCCTGATACAATGATAAAGCATAGCCTGGTAGATTGGCCCAACATTTTTGGCCCGCGAAAAGGATGGTGGTACAAAATGCAAATATTCAATCCTGACCATCATGCAGGCCCATTGCTGTATTTTGATCTTGACACTGTGATTGTTAAAAATATAGATTGGATACCCAAACAGTCCACCAGGTATTTCTGGGCACCTAGGGATTTTCGTAGCCTGTGGCGAACAAATCACAGTGGAATAAACTCCAGCGTAATGTGGTGGGACACAGTTCGATATACTTGGATGTGGGAGGAATTTCAAAAAAGAGATATCCATCATTTATCTCGCATACATCACGGTGATCAGGACTATATCAGTGAACTGTTGACCGAACGTGATTTACGGTATTTCCCCCCAATGAGTACTGCCAGCTGGCGCTGGCAATGTTTTGACGGCGGTATGGACTTCCGCACAAGAAAATACCTAAGTCCAAATTCAGGAACCAGTGTGGATTTTCGGACTACGGTGCTGATTTTTCACGGGAGTCCCAAACCACATGAATTATCCGCTGATCCGATAATTCAAAATTTTTGGCAATGATAAATAACTGAGGGAGATAATATCAATGAGCATTCGCACAATTACAGTTAACGGTCGAGGATACAACACATCAGCAGCTGAAATATCAGTTGTAGTCAATGATGTAGCAGTTTACAGTGGGCCAGTCTGGACCAACGCATTCAATGACGGGCAATTGTTTCAATTTAATGTAAATGTTGATGATTTGGACGAAGCTCAAACTCTTGCAATCACCAACGAGAATTGGCGCACAACAATGGTCAAAACTCAAAACATTGTCATTACTCCATTAGTTGGAGATTTAAGTGTGGGTCAGATTGTTTCCCTAATCTTGTCCCCTGGCGATTCGGCTTTGGTGTATGATTCCCCAAACTATGTATGGACACCACCGGCCCCGTCTACTAATGAAGATCCCACATATAATCCAACAGTAAATGATGTCACAGTCACAGTTGACAGAACTACTGGGTCAATTGGAGAGTGGCATTATCAAGTCACACAGAATTCGGTGTTGAAATTCAATATTGATGTTATGAATGTATTAACTTTACCTGCATAAAGTTGCAATCTTATTAACTAACCCTGCGATGCGGGGTTTTTTATTGACCAATAATCCCAATATCGCTATAATAGAGTTATATTAATCAAAAAGGACAGTAAATGACAGCTCCAGTATGCCCACATTGCAATATCACAATGACTCCACGTCATTTCCATGGCTACTACGAAATATTTGCTTTTTGGCAATGCTGGTGCGCAGTAATTCCCAATGCCACTGTGGCTGCAGGTTCATATTCCCATGTCACTGAAGGTGTCCCAGTTGACGCCAACGGTCACGCAATCGAAGCCTGGCATGACGAGCTGGTTGACCAATAATGCCCAATTTGCTATAATACTGACATACTAATAAAACGGAGCAAAGCAATGTCTACTATTCTAGTCCGCTGCGGCGTGTATCGTAACCAAGTTGTTAAAAATCAAACTTTTGAGTTAGTCAAGGGTTTCCAAACAGGTCGCAAAGGCGGCTTTGTTACAGTAAAATCAGCAGATGCATTTGGCCCCAAATTTGATGTAGTACGTATCAGAGTTAACGGGATTAACGATATTGAATATGTTGCAGGAGAAGCCATGCAAAACAAAGTAATTGAAATGCCCAAAGCCGCAGCCCCTCAAGAAACTGACGAAGAAATTATGCAACGGATTGAGAATCGTTTTAACATTCTTGACGACATGACCAAAGCCACTATCAGTGGTGACATTCGTGCAATGATTGTTGTGGGTCCTCCGGGTGTGGGCAAGAGCTACGGCGTTGAGTACCAGTTAGAAAAAGCCGGAATCTTTGACAAGATCTCAGGCAAGAAAATGCGTTACGAAGTCATCAAAGGCGCAATGACTCCCATTGGATTGTATTGCACTCTGTACAAATACTCTGATCCCAAGAATGTTCTGGTGTTTGACGACTGTGACTCAATCCTTATGGAAGACCTTGCACTGAACATCCTCAAAGCAGCCCTGGATTCGGGCAAGAAGCGTAGAATTTATTGGAACTCGGATTCCAGCATGTTACGTCGTGAAGGCGTACCAGATCAGTTTGATTTCAAAGGTTCGGTGATCTTCATCACTAACTTGAAGTTTGACAACCTTAGAAGCAAGAAGCTGCAAGATCACTTGGAAGCCTTGCAGAGTCGTTGTCACTTCTTGGATCTAACACTCAACACCATGCGCGACAAGTTCTTACGCATCAAGCAGATCTTCCGCAAAGGTGACTTGTTTCAGGACTACGACTTGACGATCGAACAAGGCGAAGAGATTCTGCAGTTCATGAACAATAACAAAGATCGTCTGCGTGAAATGAGCTTGCGTATGGCACTGAAGATTGCGGATTTACGCAAGGTCAGTCCCAACTGGCAAAGCCTGGCAGAGAACACTTGTATGCGTAATAGTTGATTGCTCCGGGGCTTTGGCCCCTAGAATTGGACTAATTCGCTCTAGTTCAATTCTTTTAATAGGCATCTTAGGATGCCTATTTTTTTGACTTTTTTACAAGCTGATGCTATAATTACAACATGGACATTCACAATGCTAAGAAAAAGCTCGTTGTTGAACCACCGCGTCAGATGTATAAGTGGGCTCGAATCTTCAACCGATTGCAATGCAACTTTTTTGAAGAACAACCCATCAAACTACGCAGAGAAAAACAAATTGAGGACTTTATCCGTTTAAACGGATACCATAGCGTGAAGTTTGTCACTGACACTGACTTGTTTGACAGCATGACTGACATTGTACAGTCCGATGATGCCGACTTGATAGTGATAACTGATCAACGTTTTAGTCGCTACCCCTGCCCGGTAATCATTGAGCGTATAAAGGATCGGCTGGGAGAGTTCTCTGCCCTGTATCTTTGTTTGAATAGATGCTACATCAACGTTGACAACAGCTATCACGATCCGTCGTTGAGTGCGCATTATCCCCTGGCCATAACACAATGGCTTCAACGCAGTTTGCCAGACCATGACGTCATTGATCTCAGTTTGGATTACGATGAACGTGGATTGAGTTTTACCTGGGCAGTGCCTGACCGGCATTATTTCATCAGGAACAAATGACAAAACTTATTGAATTCTTTGACCAAGCCACAATAAAGTCCGACTGGCGAACACAGTACATACGCTATCGCTTGGGCCGTCTCAAGCATCAGTATTGGCTAATCAATAGAAAGAATCCCACTGAAGCCATTGTTGACACGTACGATTATCAGATTTTGAAGAACTGCCAGCCTGGCACCACAGTATTTTTTGCCAGTGCCGGGCACTATCTTCGTGATGTGTTTCCTGAGATTGAAGTGGTGGAAATGCATCCTGTGGTCAAAACATTTTATCCTGCTGCGCATATCTGCGAACAGCGGCAGGCCCTTGTTGAATTACCGTTTCGTGCTGATAACTTTGCTGTGGTCAACAATCGCGGAGATCATTGGGTTGATGTGCAGGGACTAACCCAGCATATCGGGCATTATACCCAAGCAATGAATCCTGGTTGTAGATTCTTCTACAGTTTCAGAGACACGCAGATAGTGGTCAATAGACTGACTACAAATTTAACATCGCATTTTATAAATTGGGCACTGAGTCTTGAACAAGAATGTGGATTATCGCTGGCATGGTTTGATGTTGGGTTTCCACGCAAGCAGCCAAATCACAAGGCTCAGTATGATACTTTGGAAATGCCTGATACCACAAATGGCAATTTAAAGTTTTGGTTTGTTTATCAAGGTAAGCCATGGCTGATAGTTTAAATTTTGTTGTTTATATGGGCGGGTGTTGTGGGGACTTAATCTCAGCGTTGATTGATCCTCACACTGCACAGTTTAAAAACACCACAGTGACGTTTGACTCTGACAGAACACGGCTCAAGAAGCCACACATGTTTGCCAGTGATGAAGACAAGGATCAATACCTCTTGACGGCATCCTCTAAGTATCAATCTATTCCCAGCCATGATCTAGCTTATCATATTCGCAAGCAGCACAAGTTCACAGGTATTGCAGTTAAATATTGGGGCGTGGCATTGTGGGCAGCCGGCCGATTTAAAGAATTACATCGCCCGCATGTATGGGCAGAAATGACTGCTGTCTGCGGTGCTGATACAGTAGAGGGCTATGCGCAGATGATGATTGATTTTTCAAACCTCATTGCTCAACACACAGATAGCATTGTGACATTGGAATCCATATGCGACGGTACTGCATTAGATAATCCAATTCTACAACATGCCAACAAAGAGTTTTATGAAAATTGGTTGAATCTACAGACTGGGATCGTATTGCCATGACATTTTGTTTTGCACCCTGGAGTAACTTAGAAATACTGCCCAGTGGAGAAATTTTACCATGCTGTAAATTTCAAAACACACATTACCCCACATCATACAACATCAAGCAAAATACCATTGATGAATACCGGCAGAGCACTTTGCTGGCCAATATCAAACATGATTTTCAACAAGGACAATGGCCACAAGGATGCGAACGTTGCCAGATAGAGGAAGCGAATGGGATTGAAAGCAAGCGGCAACTTGACTACACTCGTTGGCAACAGTACTATGATGACTATGATTTAAACAGCAACACATTGTTGACTGTGAGTTTGGCCTTGGGAAATACTTGTAATTTAAAATGTATTATTTGTAGTCCATATGAATCAAGCAAATGGAGCAAAGAATACAATGATTTGTACAACATCAAAATTGAATCAATTGATGATATACGACAAGATGTAATCAGTAACCTGACCACAATCGCACCCAACCTGGTACATATAGACATGCACGGTGGTGAACCATTGTTGTCGGGTATCAAACAACATCAAGCATTGTTGGACCATTATATTGCACAAGGACAAGCCCCGTACATCTCAATACACTATACTACCAATGCTACATTGTTTCCGGACACAGCCTGGCTGCAACGTTGGAGTTATTTTGCTGAAGTGGATTTACAGTTGAGTATTGATGGCACGGAGCACCAATTTGAATATCAACGTTATCCTGCCAACTGGGATGCAGTGGTTGCCAATATCAAACGATACATTGAATTACAACAACTGCCAAATATCAAACTCAGTGTAGCTCATACCGTGAGTGCATACAATATTTTTTACATTGAAGAATTTGTTCAATGGTGTAATCAAATTGGATTACCTAGACCCTGGATGGGCAAACTACATCAACCAGCGCATCTAAGACCGTCAGTTTGGCCCAAACCGGCCAAAGCGGCCATTGTAAATAAATTACAATCAAGTATAATTGAAGATGTGCGTGTATGGGCCAAGTTGATACAAAACACCGATGACAGCAAATTGTTTGAACAGTTCCAGCAGTTCGTTCAACGACACGATCAATATCGCAATTTGAATTTTCAAACTACCTTTCCCGAAATGGCCAAATACCTATGAAAAGATGCACCATACACATACGGGACGAAGTAAACATCAAGATTGAAGGACTTGACCTAGAGGCAAGACGTACTCTAGTGAACAAATTCAAATACGAGGATCCACGTGCTAGATATCTTCCTTCGGTGCGGCTAGGACGCTGGGATGGCAAGGTAGCTTATTTTCAATTAGGCGGCAGCACCTATGTAAACTTACTGCCTGACATCATACCCATTTTAGAAGAAATGCGGTATGATATTGAACTAGACGATCAAAGAACCTACAGCGTCAACTACAACTTTACAGAAGTTGTTGCCAACAGTTATCAACATTGTGTTTGGCCCAAGGGTCATACGCGAGCTGGGCAGTCTATGGAGTTGCGTGATTACCAAGTTGAAATCATCAACAACTTTTTGAAGAATCCCCAAAGCATACAGGAAGTGGCAACAGGTGCAGGTAAAACTGTGATCACAGCAGCACTCAGTGACGCAGTGGGTGCGCATGGCCGCAGTATTGTAATTGTGCCCAACAAGAGTCTTGTCACCCAGACCGAAGCCGACTATTGTAACATGGGCTTAGACGTGGGCGTGTTCTTTGGTGACCGTAAAGAGTTTGGACGTCAGCATACTATATGCACCTGGCAAAGTCTAAACATCTTGTTGAAGAACACTCAGAATGCCAACGCTGACATCACCATTGGTGATTTCCTAGAAGATGTAATATGTGTGATTGTTGATGAAGTACACATGGCCAAAGCTGATGCATTAAAGACCCTGCTCACAGGTGTCATGGCACATATACCCATGCGCTGGGGTCTTACTGGCACAGTGCCCAAGGAAATGTTTGAATTTCAAGCTCTGCATGTGAGCCTCGGGCCAGTGATATCGCGGCTGGCAGCAGCAGAGCTACAGGAACGTGGTGTGTTGGCACAGTGCCATGTCAACATTGTACAACTGGTTGATCATGTAGATTACAGTAATTATCAAAGTGAGCTTAAATACTTGTTGGAAGAGTCAGGTAGGCTAGATGCCATGGCTCAACTGATTCAACAAGTCAACGCCACCGGCAACACTCTAGTGCTGGTAGATCGTGTAGCAGCTGGGCAGGCACTGGTTCAACGGCTAGGTGAACGTGCTGTGTTTGTTTCAGGTGCAACCAAAGCAAAAGACCGACAGGATGAATATGACCAAGTGGCAGAGGCAACAGACAAAATTATCGTCGCAACCTATGGTGTGGCCGCTGTTGGTATTAATATTCCCCGTATTTTTAATCTTGTTCTCGTTGAGCCTGGCAAGAGCTTTGTTCGAGTCATCCAGAGCATAGGCCGCGGTATACGCAAAGCCCAAGACAAAGATCATGTAGAAATTTGGGATATTACCAGCACCTGTAAGTTTGCCAAGCGGCATCTTACCAAGCGCAAAGCCTTTTATCGCGAGGCACATTATCCTTTCACACAGGAGAAATTAGAGTGGCAGTAAAAATAAGAGACTTTGAAATAGGTGTCGGTAATCCACTCACACTGATCTCTGGGCCTTGTCAGATTGAATCACTTGATCATGCCTGTGCCATTGCCGGCACGTTAAAAGAAATATGTCAAGATCTTGGTGTCAACTTTGTCTATAAAAGCAGTTTTGACAAAGCCAATCGTACATCAGGTACAACTCCACGTGGGCCTGGATTGGAAAAAGGTCTTGAGATTCTCAGTGATGTCAAACGATTGATCGATGTTCCGACATTGACAGATATACATACACCTTACCACGCCACCGCAGCTAGGCATTACCAAGTTGAAGTATTACAGATCCCGGCTTTCTTGTCCCGGCAAACTGACTTGTTGATTGCTGCTGGCGAATCTAAACTGGCAGTGAACATCAAAAAAGGTCAGTTCATGGCCCCCATGGACATCCATCAAGCCGCTGCTAAAATTGCCAGTACCGGGAATGACCGGATCTTATTATGTGAACGAGGAGTAACACATGGATACAATAATCTTGTGGTTGACATGCGCAGCTTGCCTATTATGGCCAATAGTGGGTATCCCGTGGTGTTTGACTGCACTCACTCAGTCCAACAGCCAGGAGGACTGGGTACTAGTTCTGGCGGCGATCGCAGGATGGTACCCTACCTTGCCCGAGCAGCAATGGCCACAGGATCAGTAGACGCAGTGTTTATCGAAACACACGAAAATCCCAATGCAGCACCCAGTGATGGACCTAACATGATACCATTGGAACACATGAAAGAACTATTGACTCAGCTACGAGAACTTCATGAAGTGGTTGCAAAGTTTCGGCATGATATCATATAATATACACATGAGAATATTAACCTTAGACAACGAACCCTATGATCTCAATACTCTGCCCGAACAGGTAGATGATTTGAGATTTGCAATTTTAGACAATTCAAACCCAGTGGACCCGGACTATCACTATATTCCCCTGATATTCTTGGAAAGTTTCAATAGTCCGGCGCTGGTGTTGCGCATTGGTGATTATAAAATTAAAATGCCTGTGGACTGGCAAGTGTTGATTGGCGAACCAGATCTTGGTGATTTAGAAGTGCTGCCCTTGACATCAATCAACGATCGTGGATTCAGTGTGTTCCAATTCAACCCATTGACAAGTTTTAGACCCAGCTTTCCAAAAATAGAAATTATTGATGTGTATCATGATGTCAATTGGTTTGCACCCAAACTAAAGAATGGGCAAATGCTGGCAGTACCCATCGAAGACAACGAAAAGCCACAATGTGTTTACTTTGTCAAGGACATCAGCCGTAACTGCGAAATAGTAAACTATCAAAAAGCATGGTAACTGCAGACGCATGGCCTAGGCCCGCAATTAACTTTGACACGCCAAACATTGTATTGGTGGTATATCCCTGGGGAGCCGGGGGTAAATTTCTTATCAACAGCCTGGGTGTAGCCAACAATGCTTGCCTACAAAACATGCCACTCACACAGCGCCAGCTCAACGGCAATGTAACATCAGATGATAAAAAACAGTTGATACAAGACGTACTTGCAGGTGTCACTGGTTGCTGGTCAGATCTTGACATGGGATCTACCACATTGCTGGGAGTTGATGAAGGATTGTATGTGGCCAAAGATCCTGCTACTGCACAATATTGGCCTTGGTATGCCGGCGTTAGTGAACTAACCAACAGTAATCTAAAGTTTTTTATTGACGTGCATGACGCGGCACATCTTGCAGGACTATTAAAAGTTTGGCGCAATGCTCGAATCATTGTGTTTGAAAATTGTGAAAAATTCCTACAGAAACGTCGAGTCAATTATTCTAGACTAGAATTACAGATGTACTGGGACGATGTCAGAGGTGTAGATTGGCCCAATGTTGCTCCTGAGACCTGGGATGAATTTTGTTCCTTGCCAGCACACATACAAAACGAATTATCAACTACATTCAATTTAGAAATATTTCGCTTTGTTCAGCATCCTGTTGCTGTACAACTGTTGGCAAAATCTCAACGCCAACAGTTGAATGCAGTTTTGAGTGCCTATAAAAATGCTCCAATTTGGCTTGATGGTGACATGTATCTTGATTGGTCGCTGACCAAACCTGTGATACAACGCTATTATGAGTTGTTTGAACTTGAAGCGATTGACATTGATTTCATTGAGCGTTATTATCGTACATGGAATAAACTAATACTAGAGGTGCCAATTTGAGTGACAAGTTATCAATTCAAAATGAGATGCTGCAATTTGATTCAAAGAATCGTGACTTCTATGATGAACTCACAGATGAAGAACGCAAAAAGTTTTCAAATTATCTGATGCTACGGTGGGGCAGCGCAGTACAAGGATCTCGTGAGATACAAGAGTTTTACTTGATAGCCACAAACGAAAGACTCAATCGCCACTTCTTTGCCATAAACCGACATCCTAAATTGCAATGGTTATGCGCCACTGCAGTGAGTCCAGGACTGGGATCGCAGAGACATCAATGGGTCGCCCCCAAGAAAAAAGAAGGGTCCGCAGCAACTGGCAGCAAGAAAAAACAATTGTTGAACTTGTTTCCCAACATGAAACTCAGTGACGCCGACGTGCTGAGTGCATTGATCACACAGAAAGATCTTGATGTGTATCAGCGAGAGCTGGGCAATGACAAATGAAGTAACACATCAATGCCAGTATTGTCAAAAGAGTTTCCGTCGAGAATCAACTCTTGCTGTGCATCTCTGTGAGCAAAAACAACGTTGGCAACAAGAAACAGAAACAGGTGTGCAGTTTGGTCTTAGAGCATACTTACAATTTTATGAAACCACACAGGGCAGCGCCAGGCTGAAATCATATGCAGATTTTGTTAACAGTCCTTATTATCGGGCTTTCGTTCGTTACGGTAGACATTTGGTTGCTATTCGCGTTATCAATAGCAACAGTTTTACTGCATGGCTCCTAAAGAACAACAAGAAGTTAGATCAATGGCACCGGGATAGCTTTTACGAAGAGTGGTTGCTGGAATATGTCAAACGTGAAGCGCCACAAGACGCACTGGAACGTGCATTACGGGAGATGCAAGACTATGCTGATGGAAATAGTGGGCTCGCTAGTTATAATGATTATTTTCGCTATGGCAATGCTAATCGTATTTGCCATCACATTAGCACCGGTCGTGTTAGTCCTTGGATTGTTTACAATTGTGATAGTGGTATTGAATGGCTTGATAGCCTTGGTCCAGAACACCTGGGTATGGTTATTAATTGGATTGATCCTGATCATTGGAATCATCGCTTCCACGACTACCCTGCTGATGTAGAATGGTGCAGGCATATTTTAAAGGAAGCTAAGTTATGAATATTTGTATTGATACCATGCAACGGGATTGTCTTGGTCTAGAAGTATTTGACTATCTTGTGGGGTATTGGCAATATGTCACTGGGTATCAACAGACTCCTACGATTACCTTTGGTTCACCAGAGCCAGGCAAATACAATATATTGTTTTTAAGCAGCACAATTGACCCAAATAATGATGAGTTAGGGATGTCCGCTATTCAATACCCATCTAATTTAGCTCAATATGATTTGATTGCACTTGACAACGGTGATGAACCATTTGGAGTTGGTGATCGGATGTTGTACAATATATTAGATACAGTGCCACATACTAGATTACTTTGCAACAGTATTCTACCAGTTGATCATCCCTACAAAAATCGTATAATCAACACCAGTATAAATTGGGGACATCATCGTCGCTACTATGTTGAAAGTGTATTCCCCCAGAGCTATGAATTAAATGATATCTATAAACCCTTGACTGGTATGATTTATGTTAACGGTCGAAATCGTTCTGTGAGAGAGTTTTTAACCGGTGTGCTTCAAGAGTATGTTCCGGACATGCCGCACCATAACGATCTTCACAATGGCATTGTTGACTCTATCGGACAGTATTTTCACGAAACTGCCGAAGATACCAAATTCAGAGAATGGGCTAATCATGCCTATGCCAACAACAAAATGAATCCTATGCCACCTCCAAAGAGATGGCCTCCACTTCCGGCTGGGGTTAATGGTAGGTACGGTGCAACTTTTTTTGAGGACAGAATAATTGACGTTGTTCGTAACAATCAAACAATTGTTTACCCAGAAACAACCTGGCAAAATGGTCAGATTGCGTTGACTGAGAAACCTCTAAGATGTTTTGTAAATCGTAAATTTCCAATGCCTGTAGGCGGAGCATATACTCATCAATTATACCAAGACATTGGGTTTAAAACTGCCTGGCACTTGTTATCTCCCGAACATCAAGCATTTGATGGCATATTAGATCACCAAGAGCGATATGTACAACAGGCCACGGCAATTCAATGGCTCTGGCAGCATCCAGAAGTATTTAAATCTTATTTTGCTGAAAAAATCTTAATTGACAATCAAGTTCGCTGTATGTTAATATCAAGTCAGGCTGGACGAGAACTCTATGACATCATCAATAAAAACTCCTGACATTGACATTGACTTTGCAGATCGCAATCAGATTCTGCAGTTGATCCAATATACCGCTGCACGTCAGATCACTCAAGGCGAAGTTCGTCGGCACAACTCGGGCGTGTATGTCACTGACATTCCCTGGGATCCGGTCAATCAATGTGCTGCAATTGATTATCATGCAGCCGAACAGCGTGGATATTTTAAATTAGATTTGCTGAATATGTCTGTGTATCAAGGTATTCGTGACACGGTACATTACGATCAACTGTTGGCCACTACACCGCCTTGGGCAAGATTGCAAGATCCTGCATTTGTACAACGTGTGGTACATATTGGAAATCATTATGATTTACTGCAGCGCATGCCCGAGCCTGTTGACAGCATACCTAGAATGTCTATGTTTCTATCATTGATACGTCCGGGAAAACGCCATCTAGTTGGGAGAAGTTGGCAAGACATTGCAGCCACAGTTTGGGACAGTGCTGCCGATGGATACAGCTTCAAAAAAGCACATGCAGTGAGCTATGCAGTGTTGGTCACACTGCATATGAATCTAATCAACCTTGCGGACCAAGGTAATTGATTTTCTTTTGCTCTTCTTCTTGGCAATGTCACTCAAGCTGCACACAGGCCCATGCACAATCTCTAGATCTCTGTTGATAAAAGTACGCAAACTGGGTCGAAACTCATCCCAATCTCCGCGCAGGAATATATTGATGGGAATTGATCGGTTGCTCTCCCACCACCAAACATTGGCCAAATCCAGAAATTTTTGTTTCTGCAGGGTGTCAATCAAACTACCAAAATCGTAGATAGTTGTAATCGTATCGTTACGATTTTGAATGATACCCACATACTCGTTGGTTGCATACACACACAACGTGATAAAAGGGTACTTTTCGGCTAATTTTGTAAAAAAGTCACTGCCCATAAATATTAATTGGAGATTCCTATGTATTCAACCACGGCGTATTTATATCAACAGCGTTATCCAGTTTTATTGATTGACACCAGTGGTGCCTATTTCACAGCGAGGTGGAAACCAGTGTACTCAAAACCCATTACCATCAACAAAGGAGTTGACAATGTACTCCTGTTTGAATTTGTCAATCAAGATCAAAAGCCTGTAAATGTAACTGGCAGTGAGTTTAAATTTAGGCTCATTGATCAGTCTGGTACAGAACTATTGATGATTCAGGACATGGAAATACTAAGTGCTGTATATGGCCGAGTAAAAGTCACGTTGCCCAATGATGTACTAGATTTAATTGATGCACAACCGGCCAGTTACAGCATTGAACGTTATTCTGGAAATCTGCATCAAACAGCATTTGTGGGCGAAGGTGCCGACGGACGAGGGCAAGCAACAATCTTAGATTCAACATTCCCTCAGTTTGTGCCCAGCCAAGTTGTCACTATTCCCAGCATATACGGCATACCAGACTACCCAAGTCAGCAGCCATATTCATCAATGCCGGACTGGGCGTTACCAGTACAATCTCCACCTATCTCAACTGCTGAAAATTATTCAAGCTATGTCAATGGGGGCAGAGGGGTCGGTACGTTTGTTCTTGAACTCAACAAATTTACTGGTAATATCAAGATTCAGGGGGCTGAAACATATGAAAGTCCATGGTACACTGCCACCGATAGTCAATCCTTTTATGCCAATTCATCTAACGTATCTATCAATGCATTTGGGCATCACAATCTATTACGCCTGGCAATAAATCAATACGGGGGTGTCAATGGAGCTACAACAGCGTTGGCCAATGCCACAGTGGTCAATGGCACCGTCACTGCTGTCAATCTACAAAATGCAGGATCAGGATATCTAGCCGAACCTTTGGTAATAATATCCGGCGCAGGATCAGGTGCCACTGCAGTGGCCACTATCAACAACAGTGGAACCATTACCAATATCTCGGTGACCAACGGTGGAAATGGGTACAGTCCATTGCCACCAAGTCAAATAGCAGCTCAGGTAACAATTATTCCAGGATTGGTTGAACAGGTAACTTTTCGTTAACTCAATTTCAGCAAGTACGGCAGCCTGGACAATTCAGATCTCTTGATTTATCAAGTAGATTCGTCTATAATACAAGAATGATTGATGTCTTATCTTACTTGCCTGCCCGACGAAAACAAACAGCCTCTGGTTGGATAAGTTTCAATGCTGTGTGCTGTCAGCATAATGGCAATAACCCAGACCGTCGACAACGCGGTGGCATCAAGCCATCAGATCAGGGCTGGAGTTACCACTGTTTCAACTGTGGATATACTGCTAGTTTTATACTTGGCCGAAACTTATCTTTCAAATCACGAAAGTTGCTGGGATGGTTGGGTGTTGGCGAAGAAGAAATTGAACGAGTCAATCTTGAAAGTCTACGACATCGCAACATCAATGGTATATTGCAAGATCGACAACGCACCGTTGATGCTCTGGCCAATGTAAATTTTCCCGAGCGCGAATTGCCAATTGGTAGCTATGTCATAACAGGGCACAACGCTGAACATTGGAAATACTTGCAACAGCGACGGGCTCCGCAAAACTATCCTTTTATGATGCAAGATGAAAGTGATAGAGACGATTCAAGAGTCAGCGTAATTATACCGTTTACCTATAACAACTCAGTGGTGGGATATACGCAACGTTTTCTTGATGATCGCACACCCAAGTATATCAATTTAATGCCAGTGAACTATGTGTTTGGAACAGATCTGCAACAAGATAGTTGGCAAAATGTCATTGTAGTTGAGGGTATTTTTGATGCCCTAAGTATTGATGGTGTAGCAGTGATGCACAACACCGTGTCAGATCCGCAGGCTAACCTCATACGACGGCTGGGCAAAGAAGTAATTGTAGTGCCTGATCAAGACGCAGCAGGGATGGCGCTGGTTGATAGAGCTATTGAACTAGGCTGGTCAGTGAGTATGCCGGATTGGCCCAACGGGTGTAAAGACATCAATGATGCTGTGGTGCAGCTGGGAAAATTAACCACGTTGATGACCATAATGCAAGCCCGACAAACCAGTCGAATCAAAATTGAAATGAGAAAAAAACAGTTTATTAAAAGGCCATAGCGATGCTCATACCCAATAATAATCTAGTTGCCATTGCATACAAAGCCGGATATTGTGGATCGTTGATATACACACTGGCAGCGTTGAGTACCGAGGTCTTGCAATACGAATTGGTGACAAAAACAGACTTTTCTGATGGCACTGCACATGAGTTTGGCGAGAGTTGGTTTAATCATTTACATGATTATCAAGACAGTTTGGCAGTCAGTGAAGATAAATGGCAATCATATCTCACTGAAAGATCAACACAGGCCTTGGCAGGTGATAAGTTGGTATTGTTCAGATGTCATCCCAATGTGGCCCGCAATCTTTGTTTTATTAAAAATTTACGGGTATTGTATCTGACGCACAGCAATCATTACATACCTGAGCGATGGGCGTATGAAAAAGTCATCAGTCAAGAGGATCAAGACTTTTACCGTCGATCTGTGACTGGATTACTGGGCAACAATTACAACAGTGATAAAATTGATCAAAGGATCAAACGACTTGTGATAATTAAAAATCTCAATCATCATGTCTACAGTTTTGATGAGTTGGCACAGGTATCACAGATCGCCCCACACCCAGTACAGGTTGATCAAATTTTAGAAAGCAATTACAACGAGTACACACGAATGTGTGAGTATCTAAAAATCACTGCCATTGCAGAATCGCAATTTGCAGACATCATCAAACAATACAACAGCAAGCAATGGAAAAGATTTTAATTGATTGGCTAGAGTTTTACACCAACCGCGCAGACATATCATTGTCCACAACATTTGCCGACTTGCACTATGACTTGTTTGATGAAGCAATAACTGTGGATTTTGTTATGAAAACATTCAAAGTAAATGTCAACACTGACAACACATGGTTTCAAACTGTGGGAGAGCTGATCAATGCTGTCAGCACCTAGCCACATGTATCAACATCGGAATCACACCATAAAAAACTTTGGTTATGACGATGAAACTGATGTTGACTACGGGTTTAATAGCCTGGGATATAGATCCCGGCATGAGTTTGATGATATCGCCAATGCCATTGTTGTGTTGGGAGGATCAATTGCGTTTGGCATAGGTTTGGACATCAGCGACACATTTGCAGAAATTGTAGCCACTGAATCCGGTACACCAGTCTACAACTTTGCCTGGGGCTGCTATGCCCACACCAACACAGAACAAATTGAATTGCTGGAAACTATATTGGACACAGCAACGCCACGTCACGTTATATTTCAACTCAACAACTTGAATAGAAAAAGAGTTGGCGCAACAGTTGAATTCAACAATACCCAAGAAGCAATTGAAAAAGAATACAGCAATTTTTGTCAACGTGCAGTGCCAATTTTTAAAACACTCAGCCATGACATTGTGTACTGGGATAACGAAGAACACCAGGTTGATATCTGTCAGTGTTTAATATACAATAAGTATCACGTTGATTGCAGCCTGCAGCACAATACAGCGACATTTGGTAAAATTACTCACAAACTCATTGCTAAGAAAATATCACAAAAAATAGATGATCAAAGATTATAACATAGATGTACAGAAGTTATTTTTGGAAATGATGCTGGAGGATGCACAGAGCTATGTTCGCGTCCAGAACATCTACAATCCACAGAACTTTGATCGCAGTATCAGACCCGCAGCTGAGTTTATCAAAGAACACAGCGACCAACACAAGACTCTGCCGGACCGCGCACAGATAGCAGCCACAACTGGAATCCAACTCCAGGTCATTGGCGATCTCAACGAGGGACACTTTGAATGGTTCATGACAGAGTTTGAAGCATTTACTCGCCGTCAAGAACTTGAACGTGCAATTTTAAAATCCGCGGACTTGTTGGAAAAGGGCGACTATGATCCCGTGGAGAAACTAATCAAAGATGCAGTACAGATTAGTCTGACCAAGGACATGGGCACAGATTATTTTGATGATCCCACAGGTCGTATCAACAGATATTTCAACAGCGGTGGACAAGTAAGCACAGGATGGCCACAGATGGATCGCTTGTTGTATGGTGGATTTAGTAGGGGTGAACTAAACATCTTTGCCGGTGGATCAGGGTCGGGCAAGAGTTTGGTGATGATGAACATTGCACTGAACTGGATACAGCAAGGACTCAGCGGTGTGTATATTACGTTGGAACTCTCGGAAGAACTCACATCACTGAGAACTGATGCTATGTTGACTGGCATGAGTACCAAAGACATACGTCGAGATGTTGACACTACAACACTCAAGATCAAACTGGTGGCTAAAAAATCCGGACAGTATCGAGTCAAAGGAATGCCGGCACAGAGCAATGTCAATGACATACGCAGTTATCTCAAAGAAGTTCAGATCCAGACAGGCATACGTGTGGACTTTATGATGATTGATTATTTGGACTTGTTGATGCCGGTGAGTGCCAAAGTCAGCCCCAATGACTTGTTTGTCAAGGACAAGTACGTGAGTGAAGAATTGCGTAACCTGGCCAAAGAGCTGGGCATACTAATGGTCACAGCGTCACAGTTGAATCGCTCGGCAGTGGAAGAAATTGAATTTGATCATTCGCATATCAGCGGTGGTATTTCAAAGATCAACACAGCAGATAATGTGTTTGGTATCTTTACTAGTCGTGCAATGAAAGAGCGTGGCAAGTATCAGATACAATGTATGAAGTCACGTAGTAGTACAGGCGTGGGACAAAAGATTGATTTAGATTACAACATTGAAACAATGCGTATCACCGATCCTGGGATTGATGATGCTGCAGCCAACGCCTTCCGCAAACCCAGCGCAATCATGGATTCAATCAAAGCCCGTACTACAGTGTCAGACAGCAATGAATCCACCCCTCCTCCAATGATTCGGGCCCAGCCTCGTGTGGATGCCCCGCGTATTGACGCCGATGTGCAGAGTGCAAAACTCAAGCAATTGCTGAGCAAAATTAAAGCGTCCTAAAAATCTATCTCTACTGCTGCTGTGATTCTACAATAAATAGTTCAAAAGGTCATACTTAGATGCAGAAAAAGACACGCAGCATATTAGAAGAATTAAACTCCATGTATGTCGATCGTGATCGCCGACATGTGCTGGAAAATCGTGCTGACAATATCATTACATCGGCTATACGTCTCATGGAACAAATTGAAGAAAACTTTGAACCCGAGCAGGCTGAGAATCTACAGCGCAAGTTCTTAAATGCCATCAAGTTTCGTGACCCCAATAAATTCACTCGCACAGTTAGGAAAACCGATGGAGATTCATGAAATAACACGGCTCAAGCCCCAGAAACTTGATGAAATCAATCTGGGTGCAATACCCGGAGCCCTGGGCAGCATGGCCAAACAAGCCATAACCGGGAGTACCCCTGGTGCGGCAGTGGGGCAAGAACAAAACGTTGCCACCCAGCTCACAGGTAATATTGTGGCACAAGCGGCTACTCAAGCCGATCAAGCCTGGCGCAAAGGTGTTATGGCTCAACTGGCCAACTTCAAGTACAACACACAAAATTGGAACAGAACAGATATTGAAGCCATGTTGCGTAACTATGTACAAAATCGAATTTTACGAGGGCAACAGATTTCGGATCCAAACGTTGATAATCAAATAAGAAAAATTGCTTATAAAACCAGTGGCCTTGGATCTCTATCAACTCCGGCTGATATGAAAAAATGGGACCAATTAACTACTGACTGGCCAATATTGATGACGGCCATAAGAGATGCACAAAATAAAACTCCCACAGCAGGACAACCACGACGTGGTATTGCACCAATACAATCACAACAGGCAACTCAGCTGACACCAGCAGCGCAGGCCCATTTACAGGCCATGGGACCAGGAATTCAGGCATTACAAGGTTATTGGCCGCAAGGGCAAACCACAAAAGTACCGGCCACCAGCAATCAAGCTGTGAATGCGTTGTTGTCAGGATTAGGACTGTTGATATGAAATTATTAGAAGGTGGAAACGTATTCAAGGACGCCGACGGTAATCCACTTACCGGACGCATCAAGCAAGCTGATATCCCCACAACTGTGCAGTGGATAGAACAAGTCACTGGCTTGGAATTTCCACGCGAGCGTTGGTTGGGCAGTACAGGAAGAAAGCCTGACTCTGGTGATTTGGATTTGGCTGTGGACTTGAATGAAATCAGCAAAGAACAGCTGGCTGCTAAACTCACTGCCTGGGCACAGAGTCACAAACTAGATCCCAAGGAGTGGGTGAAAAAAGGTGGTGAAGTGCATCTGCGTACTCCCATCACCGGGCGCCCGGACCTGGGCTTTGTACAAACAGACTTTATGTTCTTTCCCAACTTAGATTGGGGCACATTCTTTTATGCCGGTGGTGAAGATTCTTCCTACAAAGGCATGTACAGAAACATCTTGATGAGTTCAGTGGCCAAGCCACTGGGCTTAAAGATTGGCAGTAATGGAGTGATCAGTCGTGCCAGCAACGAACAGTTGACCCAGGATGCTGATGAAGCAGCACGTATGTTGTTGGGGGCCAAGGCCACTAGAGAGAATCTCAAGAACGTTGAAAGCATTTACACAGCCTTGACCAAAGACCGGGATCGTGCTGCCAAGGTCGCAGACTTTGAAGCCGTGCTGGCCAAGGATGGATATCTACCTCCCACCACAGTGCAAGAAGATGAAGTAAACTTCCTGGCACGTCTACGTGATCGTATTGTTAAACAGGGCATGTATGCCTTGATAGAAGATCGTCAAGTGCGCGAAACTGACTCAGTGGGTGGTCGTGCCAAGGGCATTGAACACATTGAAGATCTTGTGTTTAGAAAAGGCACTGCTGGTGCACAAGAAGCTCTACAGATCATTGCAGCCGCAGCCAAAGACACAGTTGGCACTACCACTGCCAAGTGGGATGGAAAACCTGCTGTGGTATTTGGACGCAAGCCTGACACCGGTGAGTTTGTGCTCACAGATGGCTCAGGGTTTGATGCCAAGACCTATGATGGAATGTTTACCAGTCCCCGGTCCATTGTCAAAGACATGCAACGTAGGGATGATGCTGCTGCCGCAAAAGGCAATCAAGCCAACCGCGTGGAAACACTGGCACCTATCTATACCACACTATGGCCTGCCCTGGAAGCAGCATTTCCCAAGACACAACGTGGCTATGTCAAAGGTGACTTGTTGTTCTATCCCCAGCAAGAGTGGACTGACCAAGCCGGCAACGCAGTGTTTCAGCCCAACGAAGTAGAGTATCGTATTCCATTGAACAGTGATCTTGGTCAACAGATTGCCAAGAGCAACATTGGTATTGCCATGCACACCATGTACGCTGATCAAGGATCTGCCAAGCAACCACTTAGTGGCGTTAAGTTTAAACCAGTACCAGGACTGTTGTTGATTCCACCTATCTCGGCAAAGTCAATGCAGCCCAAGTCCGACTTGATCAAACAGATCAAACAGGTACTTGCGCAACATGGTGCAGCTATCAACACACTGTTCAATCCCGTGGAATTGCGAGCACAAAAGATCACTGACTTGGCCAAGCTCTGTGTGGACTACATCAACACACGAGTACGTGCCGGACAAGGATTTGATAACTTACTTCCGGGTTTTATGGAATGGTTGCAGACGTCAGTGACTCCCAGCAAATACAACAACATCGTTGAATATCTGCAGAGTCCCACATCAAATCAAACTGGCATGAGCGCAGCATTTACTCTATGGATCTTGCTGCATGATCTCAAGATGGATATCTTGCAGCAATTGGATCTACAGCATCCCGGACAAGAAGGTTGGGTCATGGCCACACCTGCAGGCTATGCCAAGGCAGTGAGTCGTATGCCCGGAGGATTTGCTGCGTCAAATCTAGCCAGAAACAATCCTAGATGAACATCAAAGGCAAAATTTTTACCGTTCTGGCTAAATAAGTGTAGGGCAAACACGCCCACTTTAATAGGAGATTTAACATGGCAATTTTATTCCGTCCAAATGGTGATGCAGATCCGGTATTTGCACTTGATATCAGCAATGGTGCTCAGTCAGGTAACCTCGCTACTGTTGGCGCAAACGCATTGGTTCAAATGCAAGGTCCTAAGCTGGACTTCTTTGCATTGGTAGTAGAAAATGGTTCAAATCAAGCAATTGATTTGCGCAACGAAATGGGTAACGTAACTGATCCTGGTGTGGTTCAAACCATCAACCAAACTGTTCAGACCAACGCTACCATTGCTTTCTATCAAGTGCAGAATGCATCAAGTGGTCAAATCAGTTATGGTCTGTACCCAACTGGTGCTTGGACTACCGCAACTCTTGATACTTCTATCACAGCTCTGGGCAATGTCCAGATCACCAACAGCGCAGGAGCAGTGCGTGGTGTCAACGTGTCAGGTTCACAGACAACTGGTGTTGGTTTCAAACTAGCACTTTCGTAATAAATCTGGTTGCAGCACTGAGCCCGGCTTTGATTGCCGGGCTTTTTCTTTGCTGTAAATACCAGCATGAAAATCATTCCCTCATGGTCTGTTCCCATGTACCAATTTAACTGGGACAACTTTGCCGATCATCAACACACACTGATTGATACATGTTATAACTTACAGAGAAACAATTCTGTCAGCAACGTAGCATCAAACATCAAACAAGGTCTTTATGAGAGTAATTTTGATTTCTTTACATCCAGTGACAAATCAGTGCAAGCCCTGTTAGAGTGGTGTCGTTCTGCAGTGTTTGAAGCTGCCACTGATGCTAACTTACAGCAGTGGCCGCAAGGTGCCAGGATAGGAATCAATGTACATGAATCCTGGTGCCATATCACACAATCGGGCGGCTATCATGACATGCACATGCATCCCAATTCCAGTTGGAGTGGCATCTTTTATATACGAGCCGGAGAAAGCGACGTCACAGCAAAAAATGGCTGTAATCGTTTTTACAGTCCATTAATTCCTGGATATGCAGATATTGGAACACAGTGGTGCAGTCAAAGATCTAGTTTTGATATGCAGCCCACAGATGGAGAATTAATTGTATTTCCCAGTTGGATTTTGCATGCAGCCATGCCCTATACCGGTGATACAGAAAGAATAGTTGTTGCATTTAACTGTCAATTTATAAATGGAAACTAAACTAATATATGAAAGTCCCGACGGGGGCAAAACTGTGTATGCCAGAGAGTCAGGATCACCTGATCGTTGGCTACATAACATGGATGGCGAAACACAACGAATGTTAGATCTCAGAGCCGAGGAGCGTGTGTGGGAAAAAATACGCGACACAGCTCGCACAAATGTGGCCTTGGCTGATTTACTTGCACAAGTAAAAATGACTTATCAATTGATCAAGAATGAAAATTCAAGTAAAGACTAGTTTTGATTGCACTGCCACAGGTACCACCGGGCATTACAAAAGTAATCGAGTGCCTTACAAAGACGACAATCAGGCTGCAATCATAGATCAAGACTCCTGGGCAAGATCTCGCAATCAACAGCGCAATTACGAGACTCTGGTGCAACTGTTGAGTCTGCGCACACAGTTGGTTGACATATCACTGCCAGTGAAGCAACGCGATGTCTGGAGCTTTACAATCGTATCCGACCGCGATGATGTGTTTTCAGACGGTCTAGCAGTGTTGTATCTGGATTGTGATTCAGTGCCCATGATTGTGGGGTTGGATGAAGAATCAGGGGTAGACCCTATGTTACATACTCAAGATCCCAAAGTCAATATTTGGTTTCAAGAAATTGAATAAATAAATGATCTTGGAGTTTAAAATGGTTGATACTACCGACATTGAAAAAAAGAGCTTGGAAGCACACGTAGAGCTCTGCGCTGAACGTTATAGATTTCTTGAAGAAAAACTAGAGACTTTGGACGCTGTGCTTGGCTCAGTCAAAATTGACGTTGGTACAGTCAAGGATATGATGCAAAAAGTTGTGAATCAGCGCAATACTCAAATTATCAATTGGGGCATTGGAATCATTGCTGTGCTTGGTAGCGTTGTTGGGTACCTTGTGGTCAACTTTGTCATTAAATGAAACCTGACCAACGCTTATTTCGTTTGGCACAACAAGAACTAGAACAGCTAGAACCAAATCTCATACTCAAAGTCGGTGATACATACACAGCATTTGGAAAGTATCAAATCATCAATAATGATGGCACTGTCAAAGTGGCATACCAAGACCGCGACGTGGGCATATTTTGCAACACCAAACATGCTATCAGTTACTGTATTGCAGACAATCACAATCTATTGAATTTAGCTCGTAGAATTAAAGAATTAGACAGCCGCCTACAAACGACTGAAAATGGTATCAATTGCAGGACTGCTGTAAAAGATCGTGCCGCTAGCACGGAAATGCGTGATCTGGCTGCAGTTAAGTTACAGCACCGACAAACACGACAGAAATGGATCAAAGCCGAATTGGAAAAATGTATAAAATCGGCTAAATATTTGCATCTTAAAGGATTCTCAAATGAAACTGAACGAACTGGCCGCACAGCGTCCTTCAAAACAAATCGCTAAAGTATTCGAAAGTTACTTTGGTAACAAGATTAAATTTGATAAACTCACACGTGGTCAAACTCGTCAAATGCTGACTCGTGTCACGGGTCTTGTTGACGAGCATCGCTCAACCCCGGCATTCCATGTCAGTGAGCGCAATCAAGCCTACTTGAGTCTGGTGATCATGGAACAAGGACTCACACAACGCCTGCAAGATCTTGAAATTGCACGTCGCACCCAGCAACTGCGCGAAAGCGAAGTACAACAAGCACAAGTGGTGCTGGCTGCACAAGACATGGTTGACTCAGTGCAAGGCATGTTGGAAGATGTCAGTGAAATGCAGTTCAAAGAACTGCCTGCACTGGTTGACTCAATTCGCAATCAAGTGGGAACCGCACAGGCTGATCAGTTCAACACTGATGCCAATACTGCACTACAAACAATGATCCAAAGCCTACAAGGTGCCAAGACTCAACTTGAGCAAGCTCTTGCAGTTGTCACTGGACAAGCCCAAGGCGGCGGCATCCCAGCAATGCCCGGTGTAGATGGTGAATTACCACCTCCAGGTGCCGGCGATGAGTTGGGTGGTGACATAGGCGGTGAGATGCCCCCTCCAGAAGGTGATGTAGACGTTGATATTGATGCCGACATTGAAGAACCAGCTGCCGGCGCAGGGCTTGGCAGAAAGCGTAGATAATGCGCATCAATGAAGTTGAAGGTATGTCAAATGGAAAACTGGCTGCACTAAGCCAGTTTCTCCTTAGCCGTGCCCAAGACGAAAACATCAACAAGAGTTTTTCTGTTGCTGGGTTTTTAAAATTAGCTCAACAAATGGGTATGCCACTCACTGTTGGTCAACTCAAAACACTGTCACAGCGACCACCACTCAGCAACATCATTGCCAGTGTCAACGGTGATGATCGCAATGGTAAAGTTGTGTTCCGCGGCGCCGAAGATGAAACTGCAGGTCAAGAACCAATGAATCCCGATCAAGCTCAAAGCGTTGTTGACAAAATGGCCAAACGTGCCTTGAAATAATCAACTCAATCAGCATCAATCACAATGCACTCAAACCGGTTGACATTGTTGTATCAATAATATATAATTCAATAGCTTAAAGGAGAAACAAAATGGCTTATTCCGATCAACTGGTAGATCATTACGAAAATCCACGCAACGTTGGCCGACTAGATAAAAATGATCCCGCGGTGGGTACTGGACTGGTTGGTGCTCCGGCCTGCGGCGACGTCATGCTGCTTCAAATAAAAGTGGAAAATGACATCATCACAGACGCAAAGTTTAAAACATATGGCTGCGGGTCAGCCATTGCGTCAAGTTCGTTGGTCACTGAGTGGCTCAAGGGTCGTACCCTTGACGAGGCAGAGATTATTACGAATAGCGAGATTGCGACAGAACTCGCCCTTCCTCCGGTTAAAATCCATTGTAGTATCCTTGCGGAAGACTCTATCAAAGCGGCTATAAAAGATTATCGTCAGAAGCACGAATCCTTGACAGCCCAACCTGATTGTATTGTAGTATAATTTAAGGGAACTAACATGTCAAAAGTTTTATGTGTATTGTATGATGATCCAATTGATGGATATCCTACCAGTTATGCGAGAGATGATATTCCAGAAATCTCAAAATATCCGGATGGTCAAACCGCACCATCGCCCCATGCAATTGATTTTACAAGAGGACATTTATTGGGTAGTGTTACCGGCGAACTTGGTTTGAGAAAATATTTAGAAAGTCTTGGGCATGAGTTTGTGGTGACTTCGGACAAAGATGGTGAAAATTCAGAATTTGAACAACACCTACATGATGCTGAAATCGTGATTAGTCAACCTTTCTGGCCTGCTTATTTGACAGCAGAGAGAATTGCTCGAGCTCCCAAACTAAAATTAGCACTTTGTGCAGGTATTGGTAGTGACCATGTGGATTTACAGGCTTCCATGGAAAGAGGTATAACCGTAGCAGAAATTACCTATAGCAATTCAAACTCTGTAGCAGAACATGTTGTGATGCAGATGTTGAGTTTGGTGAGAAACTATATTCCTAGTTATCAGCAAGTAGTT
>Ga0181357_1000033_pt1 | contig 35268 bp, 72 predicted proteins | sample Fa13VDMM110DN_FD_130094 | JGI IMG/M metagenome (GOLD analysis project Ga0181357, IMG submission 130094) | Freshwater viral communities from Lake Michigan, USA - Fa13.VD.MM110.D.N | ecosystem: Environmental > Aquatic > Freshwater > Lake | place: USA: Michigan | collected 2013-09-24 | reverse complement strand
AATGATTATCAACCTTCGTATGAAGAATTAGCAATCAATCCATATAATATTTTAATTGTATTAGAGCCTAATCAATTATTTGGTATTCATGATTGGGTAATTCAAAACTCTCATTTATTTAGCGCAATACTTACTTGGAGCCAGCCAATTTTAGATTCTTGCGAAAATTCAATATTACTTTCATTCGGTACGACATTTTTACATAGTAAAGATAAGTATAAGGAATTAGCTCAAATGAAAAAAGAATTTGAAGTTTCTTTTTTATGTGGCATCAAAAATAGAATAGAAGGACAGCAATTAAGACAAAGAATCTATCAAAAGGGAGATCTTATAAATATGCCTAAGAAATGGTATTATACATTAGAAGGTCCTAAAGATCCTTGTTATGAAAGTTCAATGTTCCATATTTGTGTAGAGAACTCTAAAAATAAAGGTTATTTTTCAGAAAAGATAATAGATGCTTTGATTTCTAAAACAATTCCATTATATTATGGATGTTCAGATATAGAAGATTATTTTGATAGTAGAGGATTTTTTACATTTAATAACGAAGATGAATTAGTTACATTAGTTAATTCATTAACTGAAAAGGATTATGAAGACAGAAAAGAATATATCGAAATAAATTATCGTAAAGCAATATACTATGCTGAATACTTTATGAGATTTAAAGATTTATTACAAGAAATTATAATATTAAACGAAATATAAAATATGAATAAACCCGAAGCATTTATTGTAGTTTCTAGATATAAAGAAAATTTAGATTGGTTACCACAATTAACTGATAATTATATCGTTTATAATAAAGGAGAAGAAGTCCTTGGCATTAAACAAAAGATGGTACCAAACTTTGGCGCTAACCAATACGACATTTTTAGTTTTATTTATGAGAATTATGATAACTTGCCAGATTTAATGGCATTTATGCAAGGTGATCCATATGATCATTGTTTGCTAGATAGATTTAATTCATTAATCTATAATAAAGAATATACATTATTATTTGGAGATAAAAATTATCCAGATGGAAATTATTCCGAAACTAATAATAATTGGTATATTACATCACATTGTAATACGCATGGTATTGGTTGTAAATTTTCTAGCTTTGATCAATATGCACAATATATTTTTGAGAATTATGAGCATGAAGAAACATTAATATTTCCTCCAGGTTCACAAATCATGGTTGAAAAAGAAAGATGTTTATTTTACTCAAGACAATTTTGGAAATATCTAATGGAAATATTTCCTACAGATCCTGGAGTTAATGGAGGTACAGAGGCGCATATAATAGAAAGATCAATTAAATTAATTTTTGATAATAAATTTAAAGAAAGAATATGATAGAAGAAGATAACTTAGAACCCGTGCAGGGTCGTACGTTTACTAGCAATACTAGCAAACTATTAAAACATTTAGATAAAATAAAACTTTTACAAGATGGTAAACGACCATCACCGGTAATGTTTCATATGTCCCCTTGCAATCCATGTAACTTAACATGTACATTTTGTTGCTTTGCTAATAGGACATTAAAAGAAATGCTAACATTAGAACAAATGAAAAAAGCAATAGATTCATTTGTAGAGTTAGGCGCAACAGGTATGGAATTAACAGGTGGTGGAGAACCTACATTACATCCGGATTTTGATAAGGTTGTTAATTATGCATATGAAAAAGGATTAAAGATCGGAGTAGTTACAAATGGTACTATGATAACAAAGTGGCACGAAGTAGGAGGAGTATGGGATAAACTAGAATGGATTAGATTAGGTATGTATGGTTTTTATGAAGGATATGAATATAATATCGAAGCATTACGAAGCTATCCTAACCTTACAATTGGCGCAGCTTATATTTGGGATGAAAATTTTCAAACATCAGAAAATCCTAATTTATTAGGGAATTGGTCAGATACGAAAGGTAAAAGATTATCTAAAAAAAGACAAACGCCTGAGCATTTTGATCGTATGTTAGAATGGGTAGAAAAAGAAAAGATTCCTACAAGGATAGCATTTAATTCAATTAAAGCATCAGAGTTAATTGCAATTGATCTAGATTTAATTAGACACCGAATAAAAGATCGTAATTTAAAATATGCATTTTTATCAGACTTTAATTATAAAGGGACTAGAAAAAATAGTAATTGTTATATGCATAACTTTAAACCTTTTGTATTTACTGACGGTAATGTTTATGTATGTCCTTGCGCGGAAATGGCTGTAGAGAATTCTTATAAAGTAAATGAAGAGTTTAAAATAAGTGATATTGATGGCATCTTAGACTTTTATAATAATGTACAAGATAATAATGGAATTAAAAGAATTCATGCATGTTCTTATTGTAAGTATGCTGGTCAAAATGAATTAATAGATGATGCATTAATAGAAACGACACATAATGATTTTGCATAAAAATAAAAATAAAAATAAATAAAAACAATGGAAACTAAACAAAAAAATGTACATGAAAGTGAGTATTTAAATACTCCATTCCAAGGAGACTTTTACGATTCAGATTATTTTGAGAATGGACAAGAATCAGGTAAAGGGTGGTTACAAAATTATAAATGGATGCCTAGGAGAACCTATAAAGAAGCATTAGCTATTGCCGATTATTTAGAATTAGATGAATCTAGTTATGTATTAGATGTAGGATGTGCTAAAGGATTTATTGTAAAAGCTTTACGAGGTTTAGATATTAAAACTGACGGATGTGATATCAGTGAATATGCATTATCATTTGCTCCGGAGGGATGTTGGAATTGTACAGACTGGACAAGTCATTATAATTTTGGATATACGCATATCATTATTAAAGATATGTTAGAACATTTAACTTTACCTCAACTAAAAGATTTATTAGATACTTTAAAAAATGTAGGCAATACTTTAATGGCTGTTATACCTATAGGAGATAATGGACTTTATAGAATACCAGAATATCATATGGAAATATCTCATTTAATTGCAGAAGATGAACAATGGTGGATTAATTCTTTTGAATCTAATGGATGGAAAGTTAAAAAACATTGCCCACATGTACCGGGTATGAAAGATAATTGGCAGTCACATGCTGATGGTTTAGGTAATCATGTATTTGTATTAGAGCAATAAAATAATTAGGTTCTTACAAAAAAATATATTATATTCATATTATGATTGATAAAATAGATATAACCAACTTAGTAGGTAATCATGTAGCTCCTTACATCTATAATGCAAAGAATTTTGAAAAGGGAAAAACTCCGATTTATTATTCTGGCCCATATTGGGATAACAAAGAAATTGAAGCAGCAATGGATTCATTTCTTAATGGTAAATGGATAACGGCAGGAGAGAAGGTGCATAGGTTTGAAAGTATGTTTAGCAAAAGATTTAACGTGAAGTATTCACATATGGTTAATTCTGGTAGTTCAGCTAACTTAGTTTTAATTGCAGCCTTAAAGCGTAGATTCAAATGGGAAGATGATTCTGAGATTATAGTTTCTCCTGTGGGATTTGCTACAACAATATCTGTTCTATATCAAAATAGATTAAAACCAATCTTTATTGATATTGAATGGGATACTTTAAATTTTGATGTAGATGCTATCGAAGAAAAAATTACATCTAAGACAAAAGGGATATTTGTTTCTCCGGTATTAGGTAATCCACCTGATATGGATAAACTAATTCAATTATGTGAAAAGTATGATTTAAAACTTATCGGAGATAATTGTGATAGTTTAGGAAGTAAATGGGATGGTAAGTATTTAAATGAATATTACGTTGCATTTTCTAATTCATTTTATCCAGCTCATCATATTTCAACAGGTGAAGGTGGAATGTGCTGCACTAATGACGAAGAGCTTAAAAAATTATTTGTAAGTATTAGTTGGTGGGGTAGAGATTGTTATTGTGTAGGATCTGCTAACTTATTAAGTTGCGGAACTTGTGGTAATCGATTTGATAAATGGTTAGAGAACTATGATGGTATAATTGATCATAAATATGTATTCTCAGAAATGGGATATAATTTAAAACCATTAGACTTGCAAGGCGCAATAGGTATAGTTCAATTAGATAAGTTAGATGAAATTGAAGCTAACAGAAAAAGATCAAATGCTAGAATAACTGAGATATTTGTAAATAATATTCCTGGATTAAAAGCACCTAAGGTATTAGAAGGATCTGAACCTTGTTGGTTTGGAACACCATTTATTTGTGAGGAAGAAGGATTGAAACCTAGATTAGTTCAATACTTAGAAGATAATAAAATTCAAACTAGAAATTATTTTGCGGGCAATATATTATTACATCCAGGATATAGTTCATTAGAAGATTATAAATTATATCCAGAAGCTAATAAGGTATTAGATAAAGTATTTTTTATTGGAGCAGCGCCGCATTATACAGAATCTGTATTTGAATATATCGAAGAAGTTATTAAGAATTTTAAATAATGAAAACTGATCTTCAATCATCTATTAAGAAGCAAGGAGAGTATGTTACTCAAATCATTCATTTTGTTGGAGGAGAGAAGCGTACTTTTGAAAACATAAAATCATCCACCGTTAAGCAAGGTCAATTTACTAAGTTAAATACTATTGACGGTAGGATGATTTTAATAAATGATAAGAACGTTTTATGTATAGAAGTATTTCCAGAAAATGAATAAAGTATTAGTTTTAGGAGATGGTTTGTTAGGATCTGAGATAGTTAAGCAAACTGGATGGGATTATGTATCTAGAAAGAAGGATGGTTTTGATATTAGAGCAATCAAATCATCCTATCATTCTTTTGGGTTACATAGATATAATGTTATAATTAATTGTATTGCACATACAGATACGTATTCAGACAATAAAGAATTACATTGGAATATTAATTATAGAGATGTCATTAAATTATCTAATTATTGCAGTGATTGGGATATAAAGTTAGTTCATATATCAACAGATTATATTTATTCTAATTCAATAGTTCAAGCATCAGAAGCAGATATACCTATCCACGGAAATAATTGGTATAGCTATACTAAATTATTAGCAGATGCTTATGTACAATTAAATGATAAGAATCTAATTATTAGAACATCTCATAAACCTTATCCATTTCCATATAAAGATGCTTGGGCTAATCAACATACAAACGGTGATTATGTTAACGTCATTTCAGACTTGATTATTAAGTTAGTTAATAAGACCGCATCTGGAGTATATAATGTAGGCACTAACGAAAAGACATGGTTTAATTTAACTAAAGAAGAATTTAATACCAATCCAATATCTAAACCAGATATTGCTCCAGAAAATATAACTATGAACATTAATAAATTAAATAATGAAATTTTTTAGTGTATGTATTCCTACCTGGGAAGTAAAAGGTAAAGGTGTAGAATATTTAGAGCATTCATTTAATATATTAGCAAATCAAACATTTAAAGATTTTGATATTATTATTTCAGATAATAGTCAAGATTATGAAATAGCAGATTTATGTGATATTTGGGGCAGTATATTAGATATAAAATACTTTCGTAATGAAAATGGAAGAGGCTTTATTGCTCCCAATCTTAACTATGGATTAAAGCAATGCACTGGTAAGTATATTAAGATATTATTTCAAGATGATTTTTTATATGATATAGACTCGTTAGAAATAATATACAATAAAATACAATCAAACCTAGATGCTAAATGGATACTTACAGGATGTGTTCATACAGAAGATGCAGAGAATATGTTTCAGCCTATGGTACCTAGATATCATGATAAAATATACTTAGGACAAAATACTATAAGTTGCCCTACGGTAATGACTATTAAGAATAATAATGATATGTTATTATTTGACGAATCATTATTGTGGTTGGTGGATGTAGAATATTATAAAAGATGTTATGATAAGTTTGGATTACCAACTATCATAAATGAAATTGGTGCAGTTAATAGAGAACAGTCAAACAGAGTAACAAACTCAATGACTAAAGAAATTATAGACGAAGAAACAAATCGATTAGCAAATCAATATGGAAATTAGAAAAATATATGATGGATTTTTATTTTTTAATGAATTAGATTTATTAGAGATAAGATTAAATACTTTAGATCATATTGTAGATAAGTTTATTTTAGTAGAATCATCAGTAACTCATTCCGGATTACCGAAACCATTTTATTTTGAAGAAAATAAAGAAAGATTTTCTAAGTTCTTAGATAAGATTATTCATATTAAAGTAACTAATACTCCAGATGACTTTATAAATGTGCCTACAGAATTTACAGATAATTATAAAGGCCAAATATTTAAAAGCATATGGGAACATATTAATAAATCTACAGATTTTAATAAAGTAACTGAAAAGCATTTTGGAAGAGATTTATTTCAAAAGGAATGTATAAAGTTAGGAATGAAGAATTGTAATGATACTGATATTATATTATCTTCAGATTTAGATGAAATTCCTAATCCAGAAATATTAGAAAGATTAGATGAATTTTATGAAGATAATTCATTCTATACATTCAGTCAAACTAATCATTGTTATTATTTTAATATAGTATTAGAATCTCAATCAAATAATTCACCTTATAATACTGAAATGACGACTAAATGGAATGGTTCTAGGATGGGGTCTTTTGAATTAATAAAAAACTATTCATTAAATACCTTAAGAACCCAAGAAAATAATATTATTATGGATGGAGGGTGGCACTTTAGCTTTATGGGTGGTATAGATAGAGTTAAGACAAAACTTAAATCATATAGCCATCAAGAATGTAATAATGACATTGTAATAAATGGATTGGAAAATAATTTTATTCAGAATAAAGATGTTATAAATAGACCTGGTAAATTAATACAAGTAGAGTTTGACGATACATATCCTGCATACTTTTTAAATAATTTAGAAAAATATCCACAATTAATCAAAATATGATATCGACAGAGATAATGTTTGGTCAGGGGTTTGGAAACCAATTAGCTTGCTATGTATCTACTAGAGTAATTGCTGCTGATAAAGGAGTAGATTTTGGTATATATGATCCGTATGGATGTTTAGGAGATAAAAGATATAATGATAAAGGATTATATTTTATGGATCTTGATATGGGTAAAGATATTGATAAAAGTAAAATACAATTATTTTATAATGAAAAACAATATCGTTATTTTACTAATACATGTTATCATGATATGCACCATGGATGTTGGGTAAATATAACGGATCAGACATTAAAGACCATTCCTGACCACTCGCATATCTTAGGCATAATGCAAGGCCCGGACTATTTTTATCATAGAATAGAAGAAGTAAAGCAATGGTTAAAGGTAAAACCAGAATATGATAATTATGATTTTAGCTCTGATGATATTTGCATTTTAAATGTAAGAGCAAATTTAGATCCTGACGTATATTTGCCTAAGTCATATTGGATAAATGCTATTAATCATATGATAGAAATTAATCCTAATATGTCTTTTTTAGTTATAACTGAAGATGTAGAATCAACAAAAAAATTATTACCAGAACTATCAGATAATATATATGATTTTGGAATTGGTGTTGATTATTCTATTATTAAAAATGCAAAATATCTTATAGCATCCAATTCAAGCTTTTCGATATTCCCCACTTTAACGAGTGAGACATTAAAATATATCATAGCTCCTAAGTATATGGCACGATTTAACCTTAGCGATGGTTATTGGTCTCAAACATATAATATCTATCCTGGATATACATATATGGATCGTGAAGGTAAATTATTTAGCGCAGAAGAATGTATAAAAGAGTTTCGATTATATGATATTAAAAATTCATTCTTCAAAATTAAAGTAAAAGAAGTAAACGCACCATTTCCAGATGTTGCAACAATTAAACCAAATTAACATGATAGAATTAAATAACGTTACGTTACTAGCATTAACGAGCATAAAGATAGAAGAAACAGTTAAAGCATTAAGGCATTGTGCGAGCTTAATTAAGTTTGCTGATGTTAAAATAGTAACTGATATAGAAGTAATTGATGATATAGTTAAATGGGAGAAATGTGAGAAATTAGATTATATTGGTTACAGTAGATATGCAGTATATGATATGTGGAAACATGTAGATACTGAATTCGTGCTTAAAATAGATTATGATGGTTTAATTGTTAATGCTGATCAATGGGATAATGATTTTTTAAACTATGATTATATCGGAGCTCCATGGCCAATGCCATCAGATAATTTTTCTATGAAAGATATTAATGGGAATATTCAAAGAGTTGGTAATGGTGGATTTACTTTAAGATCAAGAAAGATAATGAAATTAGCATCAGAGCTAAATATTCCATGGGAATCATTTCATGGATTCTATAATGATGATGGATTTATGACTGTTAATAATAGACACATATATGAAACTAATGGGTGTAAGATAGCCCCGATTGAAGTAGCTGCTAAATTTTCTCATGAAATGCCTATTCCGGAAATACAAGATATAGAACCTTTTGGATTCCATGGTAAACATAGTAAATATTATCAATACTTTTTACATTTTAATTACTTTCAATAATGCTAACACAGATCGTAATTCATTTAATGCCATACGAACTAGATCATTTTGAATGGCAATCAAAACAATTCAAACTAGGAAGTTCATTCTTATCTAAAGATGATAAGATATTAATAGATGCAACCTTAAACTTTAATCTTGTTAATTGGGATGAGTCTAAACTATCTAAAGATTTCTTTATTGATAAGTTTAATCAAATAAAAGAATTATGGGATTGGGCTGAAACAAAGTTTGATATTGACGAAAATAATATTTGTTGTGGCTGTGATGATAAAAGAAGAAAATCAATCAGATCTTCATTAGCAGATAATATACTTTATTTAGATAGCGATATTATATTTAAACCAGAGCTATTAAAATATATGATAGACGCTGCAAATGCAGTTACTAATGAATATTATATTATATCTCCGCAAGTATATAAGTTATGGGATGATTCATGGGATTCATTAGTTAATGACAAATTCATAAACCTTAAAGCCTCCCAAGATTATACGACTATAGACCCATATACGATAGTATCTCACAGCACTGATACCATAACCATCAAACCAATAAATGAGTTTAAATTTGGAGGTGGATGGTTTAATCTTCTTTCAACAAACTTACTTAAACTAACGGATATACCTGATTCTTTTGGTCCTTATGGTATTGATGATTTATATGTAATGATTTGCTGTAATGCGCTTAAAAGTAAAGGGTATGATGTTTATCAGTATGTCCTTGAAGGAATGATTGTTGCAGAAAATTTAAAATACAGGAAAGATCCTTACAAAAATTTATTATATTTGATTAATAAACAAAGTGAGTTCAGAACACAAGCAGAGAATAATTTACAAGCAGAAATTAATAAGTTTATAAGTAGAATATGAAAATAATATATAGAATATCCGATGCAGGATATAGTAAAATAAAACCAGAATATATCAATAATGAATTATGTTTAAAAAACTTTGTTAATATATTCGGTAATACCGATCTTCATATCATAGCTGATAATTGTAGCGAAGATACTTTACGTATGGTTTCTAAATACGTTCATCATAGTGCAATAACAATAGTATCTGTCGGTCATGGTGCTGGAACTTTTAATTTAGCATTGGATATGGCATTGGAATATGATGATGAAACAATAGTTTATTTTGTAGAGAATGATTATTTACATAGACTAGGGTCTCCTAGAATTTTAGTTGAAGGATTACAATTAGGATATGGTTATGTTTCTTTGTACGATCATCCAGACAAGTATATTAATAAACAAAATGGAGGAAATCCTTTTATAGAAGATGGTGGTGAAGTAACAAGAGTAATGTTAACTGATTCATGTCATTGGAAATTAACTAATTCTACTACTATGACATTTGCCTCAACCGTAGGAACATTAAGAGAAGATGAATCTATATTAAGAGAATTTACTAAAGGTACTTATCCTAGAGACTTTGAAATGTTTTTGGCATTAAGAGAAAATCAAAAGGGATTATTAACTCCCATTCCAGGTTATTCGACACATGGAGAAACAGCTTGGTTAACACCATTAATAGATTGGAGCAAAATATGATAAGTGTAATTATACCTACGTACAAAGAACCTGAAGCATTAGATTTATGTTTAAGGTCAGCCATCAAAGGGCAAAAAAATAAAAATCAAATCATAGTTGTAGTTGATGGATTCTATGATATCAATAAGGAAGTATTGGATAAATATCAAGATGATATCCAAGTTCTTAACTTAGAAGAGAATGTCGGAATGATTAGAGCTATGAACTTTGGCCATATGAATGCTAAGTATGATTTAGTGTTTCACGTCCAAGATGATAATGTATTTCCTTTAAATTGGGATATTAATTTAGAGAATGATTATAAACCTAATAGTGTTTTATCTCCTAACCAAATAGAACCTACTCCAAGTATGTTTTCTCAATTTCTTATTAAAGATATGGGAAGAGATCCTAAGACATTTGATTTAGTTCGATATCAAACTTACTGCGAAGAATTAAATGATGTTACATATATTAAACATCCTAGCGAAACGGGTTCGACATTTCCATTCTTAATTAATAAAATAGATTATCTTAAAGTAGGAGGATTTGATGAATCATATCCAGGGCCTTGGGTAGTTGATTGGGAATTTTTTCTTAAGTGCAGATTAAATGGTATGAAGATGTTAAGAACATATAACTGCCATTTTTATCATTTTGTTTCATTAGGAACAAGAACACCAGAAAAAGTTCAAGAGAATCAACAAATAGAACATGATTGTCATGTATATGGAAATTATAAATGGGGTACAAGTATAAAGCATAATCCTATTAATAATGAAAAATATCTTTAGGACTTACAAAGTTTAATTTATATATTATAGTATGAAATCTCCAGTTCAGCAAGTAAGCGAAAAGATGTTTGGATATGTTAATTTAACAGTCGAAGATGTAAAATTTAATCCTGCTTTATTCTTATCACATAAACTAACATTTGAGCAATACGTAGAATGGTATAATTGGTCACAAGATTTATTAACAGTATCATATCCTTTGATGTCTGAAATAGAAATATTAAAGATCTTAGATTTATTTGATATCAAGTTTGGATTATTATATGATTATATTAAAGTAGATGGAAAATTATCAGACGAATTATTAGAAATGCTTCGTGAGGTAGCTCCAAAGAAAATGAAAGAATCAAAAAATAAAATACTAGATGGTAAAGCATCTTATGCTTAATTACATATGAAAAATCAATTATATACATATTATATCCTCTTACCGGGCGATACCGAAGAAAACATAACCGATGCTAATATATTAGGAGAAGAAAGTACTCATAATAACTTTTGGCCTGGAGATGGATTGACAGCTTTAAACAATATTATTGACAGAAGACCTGATATGCTAGATCAAATTACCGTTATCAGATCTGATAGAAAAGTAATTACGATAGAGAAATTTTTAAATGATATTAAGAAGTTTAACATTAAAAAATAACAATATGACAATAGACGACGATATAGATGCATTGCAATGGAATTCTATAATAGACTCGAATTTCAAGACTCAAATTATTTATCCAAATAATCCATCCTTTAAAAAAATGTATGATAATTATTTTAAAGTATATGGTGTCGCATTTTTACATTTTCCTAGCATGACTGTATTTATTGACGGTCAAGAATTCATCAAAGATGGATATACCACTTCACACATTTATGCAGTGGAGGCCCACGAGATTGCTCATTATATTTTAAAACATGATATGAATGCTCCTTCAAAAGAACAAGAGATGGCAGCAGATGTAGCAGGAATTCAAATATTACACTTCCTAGATCATGGAGTAGCTAAAAACTTATTAATAACCCGGTTTACCTCTTTGTATACGGACGATTATAGTATGGAAAATAACTTATCTCCAAAAGAGCAAGAGTTACTTAAATCATATTTAAAACTGCGTAAATATAGCTGGTGGGAAAGTATTAAGAAATTTCTTTGGAAATTTAAAAAGTAATTATTATATTAAGGTATGGGAAAGAGTAAAATTATATATAAGAGAAAGTTGAGTAGCTTTATTAATTTTATGTCTCGTGAAATATTTAATGCCGTCAAATTAAATAAGAAGAAGACTTTATCGTTGGAATTTAATTATAATGATGAAGTTATTGAATTAAAAGTAGCTATTAAAAGGGTAGGTATAGATATAGCATTTGATATATGGGGAAGTAGTTCTGACGAAGACATTGATATGAATATTTTTATATCAACTAAATTATTCGATAAGAAAAACTATAATCTACTTAATGCTGAGATAAGAGAGTTCCTGAGACATGAAATGGAGCATATAGGACAATATCATGAAGTGCATGGCAAAGAAGATATATATGGTTATCCAGCAGCAACCACAGAATTAGATTACTTTACAGTGCCTTATGAAATAGATGCTTTCTTACATGGATTGAATTATAAAAGAAAATATCTTAAAACTAATATTCTAGATGAAATAACTCATTTACTTAGGCATCATTATTATATAAGTGATTTAGTTACCTTCTTAACAATACAGAACGCATGGATTACAAGATTAAAGATAATTTTACCTCATACCTTAAACAATGACTGAAAAGAATTATATACATAAAGTACTTAGTGAGGGAGTTGATCTTTTAACGTCACCCACTCTTAAATTTCCAAGAGACATAACTAACGATGAGCGAATACTTTTCTTTCAAAGAATGATTAAGTTCTTCGAAGATAAAGAAGATTATTTAAAGTGCGCGCGTCTTGAAAAACCATTATACAAATACATTAAACAACAAAAACAAGAATCCAATGGACGAAAACATAGAATTAAAAACTCCATCACAGGCTCTCAAATTACTTAAAGAAGATTTAAAATATCATACCGGATTCAAAAGATTAATTGATCAAGGATTTATTAATAAGCTTAGATTCTTTGCATCTGCATATGATATTATTAAAGATAATTTCAAGCAAACGACGAAAGTATTTATTCTGGAAGGGCAGGTAAATATATTAATCAATAACGAAGTCCAATTAAATTTAAGCTCAGCTATCGAAATATTAACTAACAATGATCTTTTAGATATAACTGCAGTAGACCCTGATGGGCAATTATTATATAGGCTATCTGAGAAAGGTATTAAAGTCATAGAACAACTTAAAGCATTAGATGGTAAGGAAAAAGAAGATACCGGAAATATTTAACCTAATAATATTTAATAATGATAAATTATCTTTTATAGAGATTATCTTAATATTAAAGTCAATAGGGTTAATGGAATTGCAAGCAAATCAGTGTGCTATGTTAATTCACAATAAAGGAAAGTACGCTGCAGTGTCAGGTGAATATGATGAAATGAAGTCAATTCAATCTAATTTGACAGAGTATGGAGTAAAATCTGACATAGAGCCGAAAATAAATAAACCAATAAATAAAAACAAAACTTAACAGTTATGGAAGAAAAAACATCAAACGTAATGTTTACGGACATGAAAGATTTATGGACAGAATTCGAAACAAATCATTCGGATTTTGCAACTACGGGTAAGAAGAAAGCAGCAGCGAGAGCTAGAAAAGCTATTCAAAACCTTAAGGCTATGATTACTAATTACAAGAAAGCTTCAGTAGAAGAATGTAAAGCATAATTAAAGCCATTAGTATATTGGGGTGGAGAATAAAATCTCCACCCTTTTTACGCCCAAGATATAATTATAATAAATAGAATAAAATGAATAATAATACTCTTAAAAAACTTATCAAAGAAGAGATAAGATCTATACTTAAAGAAGGAGAACATGATCAACAAAATTATATGTTCTTTCAAAATCTTCATACTATCAAAAAAATGGTAGAGAAAATGCTTGCTCTTAATCCACAAGAAGTAGATGCATTATTATCTGACGGTCATGCATGGGCTGTAGATCATATTTCAACTTCTGCAGATGATGTAGGTGAAGTAGGAACTTGGATGTGTAATGAGTTAGGGCGTGATATGAATAATATTAATATGATGTCAGAATCTAATTCAAAAAATGAACTTAACAGTCTTAAAAAAACTAACTAATGACAAAACACGAAAAACTAAGACAATTACTTAAAGAGCAAATCAGAAAAGTAATTCTTAAAGAAGGATTTCAATCAGCAGACAATATTTATATGTCAATGTTTGAAGATAATATTGTTCTTACTCAATCATTTAATGGGTCAGAATCAGATATGGGTCAAAAGATAGAAATATCTATGAAAGACTTTCCTAAGATATTAGATGGTTTATTTAATTTGGTTCCTGTAAATAGAATCCCTGTTAACTATCGTCAAAGTATGATAGCAAAATTATCTGATAAAGCAATTGATCAAGAAACTGATTTAGCTGCTGAAAAGCCGGATAAAGAATTTAAGGGCAAAAAAGGTAAAGATGAAGAAGGTGGTGGAGAAGAAGCAGCAGAAGAAACGCCAGCAGGTGGTGAAGAAGAAGAAGAAGCACCGGCAGGTGAAAATCCATTCGCATAATGAAGACTGATAAACTTAGATTACTTCTTAAAGAAGAAATACGCAAGATATTAAAAGAAGATGATATTGTTCCAGTAGGACCTGAAGGAGAAAAGATATCAAATCCAAAGGTTGCAGCAAAACTTTCTAATACTCTTAAACAATCTTTACTAAAAGTACCATCATCAATGAGATCTAGACTTACTGATTTAATTGCTGATGATGGAATAAGAAGTGCGTTAAAGAGTAAAGATCAAAGGGCAAGTATATTAACTGCTATTGCGACAGCATTTGGTGTTAATGATCAAGAATTTGGTCAAGTCGTATCTCAAATCAAAAAGAATTTAGCGATGACTAATACAGAAACACCCCAAAGTACAGAACAAGGAACGGCTGAAAAAACAATTTAAGATGATAAAGCTACGTACTATAGTTAATGAAGTCCTTTTAAAGGAAGAAGAGCAAATTACTTGGGGTAAAGTAGCTAATCTATTTGCAACGCTTAAACAAAATCAAGCTAAAGGTATAGGTAAAGATGCTGCTAAGGGACTAGGAAAGATTGGATTATCATTATTAGGCGTAGATGCTATAACTAAAGCATTAGAGTTTATAGGAAATGCTCAAGATTATGCTGGAGCGGCTAAAGCTCTATTTTCATTAGGAAAGAATTATAGCAATCAAGCATTAAAAGATCCAAAAGGATCAGAACTTAAAAAATTGACAGGTCCATTTTGGAAAGCAATAAAATTAAGTTCTGAAGTATCTCAAATGTTAGATGATAAGATTGAAGCTCAATTTATTAATCAAGTACTATTACCTAAATTAAATCAACCAGGATCAGCTAATGAACCAATACCAAATATGGATGAGGTGTTAGGTAAATGGCTTAATGATAATGGGCTAGTTGCTAAAACAAATATTCAATTCAAAGGAAGACAAGGAGATTTATAATATACATATGGAACCATTAACTCATAATAACAGTACCTTTAATGATTTAACTTATCAGCTATATAAACATATGTCTGATAAATATGAAGTTCTTAAGAATCAATATCCAAAATTCATTATCAATAACAAACAACAATCATCTCATATCTTAGGGCCAACCGCTAACTATCAACCAGAATCTAAAACCATTACGGTATTTAGTTTTGGAAGACATCCTAAAGATATGTTAAGATCATTTGCCCACGAAGTTATTCATCACGTTCAAAATTGTGAAGGCAGATTAACTAATACTGCTACCCATGAAGGATATGCTTTAGACGACTCAAATATGAGCGAGCTTGAGCGAGAAGCTTACGAACAAGGTAATATGGCATTTCGTGAGTTTGAGGATCTATACAAAAGAAAAACACCCATTACTGAAGATGGTAGTGCGACAATGAATGCTGCAGAAATGAAGCGTCACAAAAATAAATTGGGCAAGCTTAATAAAGTATTAGCGAAGCAGGGAGACCAAATGATTCCCTATCCTAAAGAATTACCCAATACCGTTATGAATGCTAAATTAATTACTAAAAAATAAGAGTATGGGTGATCACGAAGAATATCCAGATTTTTTTGAGCATAACGAATTATAACAAATGACCAAAAAAGAAAAGAAGTCTAAGAACAGAAAGAAGATAGCTAAAGCTACTATTAAACTTCAACAACAAAAAGGCATCTATAAAAAGAAAACATAATATGATTAAGCTCAAAGATTTATTAGAGAATGTTAATGTTAATATTGATTCGAAATTTAATTCTGATCTAATAAACTATATCAATAACGAATATCGTGAAGACTATACAACATTAACTCCTAGGGAAATTAATGATGGTTATTGTGATTTATGGGCTAGTTTATTTGTAAAGAAGTTTGGCGGAGAGCATCAATGGTCTTTTGACTTTCCTAATGAACCTAATGGGCATTCATGGGTCAAGCTTAATAATAAATTTTATGATGCTGAAGCAACGAATGGCGTTTCTAGTTTAACTGAATTACCAGAATTCCAAAGATTTATATCAAAATATGGAAATGAATGGTTAAATGATTTATTTTATAAAAATATCCAATCAAGCACGGCGGGAATAACAGAAGATCTTCGTGATTGGTTTGGTAAAGGTAGTAAAGGCGGAGTAGGCGGAGGAGGATGGGATAGATATAATTCATCAGGAGATAGAATAGGTAAGTGCGGGGATGCTAAAGAAGGAGATGCGTATTCAGCTTGTCTTTCAAAAGAAAAAGCAGAGAAATTAGGTAAAGAAGGAAGGGCTGCATTCGTAAAAAGAAAAAGGGCTGCCCAAAAGAAAGGCGGAGACGCTAAAAAGGGTGGAGAAAAAACTAAAGGTCAAAAGGCTATTAAAGTAAAAACGGGTGTTAAAGAAGAAATAACGCCGGAGCAGTCCGAAAAAATAGGTATGCCATATAAAGGAAAGCATAGCCGAAAGTTAAAAGAAAACTTTAAAGATGGTAAAAATCCTGAACGTAAAGGATTATCTAAAAAATTTGGTATTAGCCAAACTATGACTATAGATCAATTAGAAAAGATAAGCAAATCGTCTACAGGCGAAAAACAAAAAATGGCTCAATGGAATCTTAATATGAAAAGAGGTAGAATGAAAAAAGAAAATTTAGATCCTAATACATATACAGATAAAAACAGTTCAGTTCCTTATGGATCAGGATATGAGAGGATAAATGAATTAGAGAGGCAATTAACTTTATTCCTAGAAAAAAATATACCTACTAATCCATCAAAATGGTCTTATTATAAATCACAAGCCAAAAAGAAATTCGATGTATACCCTTCAGCGTATGCAAATGGATGGGCCGCAAAAATGTATAAAAAAGCTGGTGGAGGTTGGAAAAAATCAAAATAAAATGACTATCGAAGATTGGATATTGGGTTTAACTCATAACCAAGAATCATTATCTAATTTACCTATTTGTCCATATGCGAAAAAAGCATATATAAATAAAAGATATCAAATAGTAGATACGGATTATAATACTATTGATTTAAATATTGAACATGTTGATTTAACTAAATATCAAGTTATTATTTTTAAATTAGCAGACTATCAATCTTATGATATAGAGTATCTTAAAGAGAAAACAAGTAAACTTAATGAGAAGTTTAATAAAGATGATATAATTATTTTAGATAATGATCCTAGAGACCCATTTATTATTAATGGCATTAAAACCACTTATAATGAATGTTATTTATGGTTAATACAATCATTATCAGACTTAAATGATAAATCAAAAGAATTAAAAAAAACAAATTACTATAGTCATTGGACTAAAGAACAATTAGATGAAGTCGTAAATTGGAGAACTACATAATATGATAAAACTTAAAGACATAATCACAGAAGAAAAAAAGGAAGTATCCAAAGATGTTTTCGAAGAATTTGCAGAAACTAGAATGGGTGGCGCAGAAAAGATATCTAACAATGCACATGAAAAAGGTGGATTGGCTTTATTAACATGGCATCATTTCAAAGTAAAGCTTCCTTATTATAAAAAAGCCACAGAAGGTAAATTTGATATGGATTCTGCTAAGAAAGAGTTTGAAGAAACTTACAAGAAAATTTCATTATCTATGACTCCAAATGAATTTCAGCGAGAAGTTGGTAGATTAGAAGTATTGGGCGAATTAATAATCAAACACAAATGATCAAACTAACAGACATAGTAAGCAAGATTATGCTAGCAGAAGAAATGGTTCAATCTGACGCATGGAAAGCTATACAAAAAACTCTTGATATTCTTAGTAAAAAAGATAAAGTATTACTTTTAACTTGTTCAAATAGATATAATTGGGATGACAATGATATAGATGTTCCAAAATCTACAATTATAGCAACGTATCTTAAAGAAAAATTAAGAGATAAAGCAGTTCTAATAGATATACCAGAATTAAAGATATTTCCTTGCGAAGGTAATGTTTCTAGAAAAGATGGAAATTCTTGCGGAATATTAAAATCAAAGCTTAAAGATAAAACTAAAAACCCGACCGGAAACCATAGATGTTGGGCTAGTCTTAATAATAAAAGTGATGAATTATGGAAAGTATCTAAAGAGCTATTTGAATCTGATGCTGTTATATTTTTTAGTTCAGTTCGTTGGGGTCAAACAAATATGTACTATCAAAACTTAATTGAAAGATTAACGTGGATTGAAAATAGACATACAACATTAGGCGAATCTAATTTAATTAAAAATATTGAAAGCGGATTTATTTGTGTTGGTCAAAATTGGAATGGTGAAGTAGTTAGCGAAACGCAGAAAAAGGTACATGAGTTTTATGGTTTTAAACCAAATAATAATTTGTATTGGAATTGGCAATATACAAAAAATATAAATGATGAGACTCAAAAGTCTTATAAAAATTCATATGCCAAGTTTATAAAAGATACTAAAATATAATTTAATAATGATAAAGCTTAAACCATTACTAGAAAAAATACAAGAGTTTAATCTTTCCAATATAGATGCTGAATTTAATAAGATAGCTGATATATGTGAAGGATTGGGTAACCATGAATTTCTTTCAAGAGAATTTGGCGTCGAGGCTGGGTTTGGATTATATCTTGTATATACAGAAGAATGGACTAAAGGAAAGATTGGATTAAATTTAAGTTATGAACCAGAAATAAAAGCATACTTTACTCAACTAACCGATAAATTCGGAATGGATCATATAGTATATACTTCTTATAAAAGTTCAAGAGGCGGGTTCTTTGGCCGTGAATATTTAATGATACCAATATCTCCATTCAAAACAATTTGGAGTCCTAAAGTAAATGATATTTATTCTAATATAAGTCAAGCAATAAAAAAGAATGAGCCCGTTCAGCCTATGATAGATTCATATGTAGATGATTGGCCAACACAACCTACAGGAGAAGTATTGGTAGATTGCGATCAATATTATTTATTGAATTTTAAGCGCTTTACGGATTTATATGGTTGGATGACATCTTCTAGAATACAAGCAAATAAACAATTTCATGCACCAAGACCAGGAAAGAAAGCTGATCTACTTGCAGTTACCACTTATAGTGAATTAGCGCCATTTTTAAAATGGTATGCAGAAGAATCAAAATTTGACACCCCATTAAGCGACAGACCTAGATAATATGATAAAACTTAAAACACTATTAAAAGAAGTAGGAGAAGGCGTACCACCTTACCAATGGAACGGGCCTCAAGAACAATCTGGAAATATTAATTATCATTTTACTACAGAAGATAATGATTCATATCGTGTCGTATTTACTGGCATTGAAGGGAATGATTGGAGATTGGATTTTTATGTTAAAGAATCTAAACCCAATAGTGAATATGATTCGGGTACCGTAACCAATAAAGGCAGACAATTTAAAATCATATCTACAATAATGGATATCATGAAAGATTTTATAGAAGAATATCCTGCAGATGCTATTGTATTTTCAGGCGCTGACAAAGAAGGATCTAAAACAAATCAAAGGGAAGAGTTATATAAGAAATATATCATAAAGAATATTCATTTGTTGCCAGGGTGGGATACAAATATAGATATGCCAGGGCAAGTAGGACATCTTTCTATATTTAGGGAAGAACCTTTAGATGATATGCAATTATCAATAAAATAAAAAATAACGGTTGTTTATATAAAAGTATATAATTATATTAAAGAAGAAGATGAATAAAAACATATTAAAGACTCTTATAAAAGAGTGCTACAAAGAAGTATTAGCAGAAGGTTTTGATGACCAAGAAGCTGAATTACCTGCTACAAGAAGCGTAAATATGGGTGATGCTCCAAGTAAAATTGATTTAGGTATTAATACTAAAGCATCTAGTAAGATAAGTAAATTACAATCTGCTATCGATCAATTAAGTACCACTCTTAAAACTAACTTAGATCTTTATAAAGCCGGTCAAATGTCAATTGCAGATTATAAAGTTGCTGTAGGGGATATTCCGGTAAAGCTTAAAAGTTTAGTTGCAGCATTAGAGATGGAAATAGGAAAGACAGCTAATATATAATCAATATGGATAATCCTCCACGAGAATCGAGAAATGACATTCAGAGAAACATTCAAGAAAAACATATTAATGATAATATTGATGGCAGCCACGTTTTTTCTGCCACTTGGCTTCGATGTATTGTTCGCTCTAATCATGCGCTGGACAGAGTCTTTTTGGGTTACGGATGTAATTTTTTATTGTATATCTCTATCATTCTTTGGGCTTTATTTTTACTTAACTAAAAAATGGGGCTTTAATAAAAATGGACTACCAAAAAATCTATAATAGTATAATCGAAAATGCTCGATTAGAAAATAGAAATAAAGGCACTTCTAAATATTATGAGTCACATCATATTATACCAAGATGCATGGGCGGTAATAATAATAAATCAAACCTTATCTTACTAACTGCTAAAGAACATTTTATAGCTCATAGATTATTAACGTTAATATATCCGGATAATAATAAATTAGTACGAGCTTTATGGGCAATGAGTACGATGAAAAATAATATTCAAATTCGACATATTATATCATCTAGAATATATGAAAATCTTAAAATCGAATATGCAAGAATTAATTCTGAGAGAATAATTACTAATGAATTTCGAAATAAGATATCTAAAGCACGCACTGGTAAAACTCATACCGAAGAGACTAAAAAGAAAATATCAGAAATAACAAAAGAGAGATTGACAAATCCAGATATTAGAACTAAGTTTTTAATTCATTGTGAATCTAAACGAGGTATTCCTTTATCACAGCAAACGAAAGATAAGTTATCTAAGTCTTTAAAAGGTCGAATAGTATCTATAGAAACTAAAGATCGTATGAAGATATCAAATAAAATCAATGCTATAAATCAAAAAAAGCCTCTAAAAGATATAAGGTCAAATATAGTATATCTAAAAAAGCCAGATCTAATTAAAGACTTGAATATCTCTAATAGAGAATATCTTAAATTACTAAAAATGAATATTTTAATACGAATAGATAATTATTAATATATGAAAATTTCGCCACAAGGCAATTATACATCGCCAGCAAACCAAGTATCCGCAATGGATTCAACCTTAAGAGATAAACTTAAGAAACGATTAAAATATGTTGTTCTTGATTTCTTAACAGACAATCCAGAATATGATATAACAACTGGTAAAGATACTATGATGCATTCAGTATATTCATCAGATATGTATTTAGAAGAATCAATTAAATCTTTAAATTCTTTAACGGAATTATTTAATATGATTAATGAGCATTATCAAATATTAAATGAGTCGGGAGAATAATAATGAACCCAAACTTAAAGAAGGATTACATTATTACATCGAAGAAGGCAATTACGTATTTACAGAGCTATATCATAGAGAGCGCGGTTACTGTTGTGGGAATGGATGCAGATGCTGCTGTTATTCACCTAAGTATCAAAGAGGTAATAAAAATCTTAAAAAAGATTAGGACTTATAAAAATAAAACATTATATTTAAATAAGATCAAAAGAAAATCAATAACATGATCAATATCATAAAGAACTTTGAATTTTGGACAACCAATAAATATTCATTCTGTTACAGAAATCAATATACTGGTGAGGTAATAGACAGTGTAGATGCAGTATCTAGATTGTCAGCCGCTAAGTTTTTTGCAGCTAGGAAGCAATTAACATTAAAGGAGTTCTTAAAAATATTTATAATCTCAAAATAAATAATCTATATATGAAAAACAAAACAATTGCAGCCATTGCTGCCTTGACAATTATGTTCGCAGCATCTTGCGGACAAACATCTTTAACCGAAACATCAACAAACGATTCTACAGCAATCTCTACGGATTCTATTCAATTATGTGTTGATTCATTAATATGCGATTCGGTAAACTAAAAGTTTTAGAAGATTAAATAAAGAGCCTGGAATTAATATTCCGGGTTTTTTTATGTTATTATATATCAATCCATTAGATAATATTAAAAGATTTGTTTAGGAACTATGAAATAAATTCTTTAATATTATGTATAAATAAAAATAAATATGATATTATTAGGAATCGGGACAGCCATAATCCTTGTGGCATTATTAATTCAAGTAAATATTTTACAGCATCGTGTAAAAGAGCATGAACGTAAAATGATAGCCTTAGCAGAAAGCTTATATTCAGTAATGAATTCTACAGAGGATTTAATAGAAGCTCATAATTATTTAGTGAGGGAAATTAATCAAGCAAAAGATGAAATGATGGAAATGGATAATATTGATAATATACTTCCATTAGATTTAACCAATTCAATGGGCTTAGCATAATATTTAAATAAATGACAAATATGTTTATAACAGAATCAAAATCATTACCGAAGTATCATTTCGCAAGTACCATAGAACAAATGACTTGTGAGCGTATTATTGAAGCTCAAGTATCATTTAGATCACAGAACCCAGAAGGTCCAAGAATATCCCATAGCATAATACCATCAGAAATTCTTTCTGTTAAGGAGCGTATGTTATATATTAGTAACGAAATTATTAAAGTAAGACAAAGGATATGAAAGATACAATAAAAAAGTGGTGGAATAGAACTTGGAGTAATTGGGAATTTGTATATGAAAATTATTGGAGTTTCTATATTGTTCTTAAAAAGACTTCAAACGACGGACTAATTAAATATAAAAAAATAAAAACATTATGAGTATAATTAAAGAGAACATAGACGCACTATACGATATGTGGTGGAACATATTGGGTTATAGATTAAGAAACTTTTATCGATCAATACTGAACGTGATAAGGTGGTTACCGACCATATGGAAGGATAGAGATTGGGATGATTCATATATACTTACTATACTTCAAACTAAGTTAAGATTCCAATCTGAATACTTAGCTAAGAACAGTCAGCATTATTATGTTGGTAATGATGTTTATTATATGAATATATGTATTAAATTAATCGAAGCCATTAAGGAAGAAGTATATGTTTCAGAATATTCAGATTATCATGATACAGAATATTATTTTGTAGATTCAGATAAGGAAGGTCTTTCAATAATGAAGCATAATAGAAAGAGTGAGAAGTTTAATGATTATTACTTAAAATATCCTTTGATCTATAAAAAAGTTATGAATGGAGAAGGATGGGTGGATATTAATAGATTTAAAGAAGATGATTTTGAATATCGTCATGCCATCGCAATGAACATAGCTCATATTAATAGTGCTCGTGCTCAAGACTTATTATATAAAATCTTAAGAAATAAGTTATCATCTTGGTGGGATTAATAGATAAATAATAATATTAAACAGGATAGAGTAAAATCTATCCTTTTTTTATGTTTGGTCATAATTATATTAAAGAAATAATTATTATGGCATTAGAACCAGGATATACATACTCTACCGGCAATGTAACAGGTAGCTTAGGACCATTGGATGTTAAAAGCAGTACATCAGCACCTTTAGTAGATTTTTCTAGAACAGCAACCGCAACGGGTACTTTAACTAGCCTACCTGCAGAATCTAGCCAACAAGTAAATATTATTAATTCATCAGCAGGAATATTATATGTTTCGGTTAATAACGGAAGTGCTATTTCATTACCTACATCTACAGGCGCATTATTCAGTACTATAAATACATCAGTAATTAGAATATCTGGATCAGGTGCAATTGGATATATTGTAAGTAAATAATATAAATATTATGGGAATGCATAAGAAAAAATATTATTCATTATCAGGATTGAATAATATAGAATCTGCATATACTCCTGCATTTTCTTCGGCGCCTACTGTATATGCATTTAGCGTATATACTGATTGTCTTTCTGAACCAACTCCTATATATTCAATATCTTCAGTATTAAATATTGGAGTTAGCGTTTATACCAATATAGGATTAACAATTCCTTTTTTTAATGGTGGTTTTAGTTTAAATTCCTTTCCTGGTTCTTTTGAATTTATAGGCTTTGAAAGTAATTTAAGTGGTTTGATATATTCGAATACTAAAGAAATAGGCGGTTGTGATTAATAATTCATACAATCTTAATACTAAAGAGTAACTTTCCGGTTGCTCTTTTTTTATGTTCTTATATATCAATACATTATAGATATTTTAACTTTTCACTAGGAAATATAACATATTTTTATTATTTTTAAGTATGATGAAGATAAAACAAGAGAAAGGACAAAAGATATGGTTTACATCTGATACACATTTCCATCACACAAATATTTGCAGAGGAATAAGTAATTGGCCTGAAAGTGAATGGACGAGGGATTTTGATACATTAGATGAAATGAATAACGTAATTGTTAATTCCATTAACTTAAATGTTATGGAAAACGATATTTTATTTCATTTGGGAGATTGGTCATTTGGTGGATTTGAAATGATAGAGGAGTTCCGTAACAGAATTGTATGTAAGAACATTCACTTAATCTTGGGCAACCATGATCATCATATTGAAAGAAATAGAAGTAACATCCAAAGTTTATTTAGTTCAGTACATCAATATTTAGATCTTGAAATAAATGATTATAGATTTATATTAATGCATTATCCAATAGCAAGTTGGAACAATATGAATAAAGGAGTAATTCATTTACATGGTCACGTTCATTTACCTCCAGATAAAAAAATATCAAAGGGCAAAGCAATGGATGTTGGAATGGATGGAAATAATATGGAACTATATAGTTTAATGGATATTATTAATATAATGGATAAACAACCAATTTCAAAATTATCATTACCGCAAGATCATCACGAACCTAAATAAATAAAGATATGGGAAATTTAAGACAAAGTATGACAGATGAAGAATGGAATAATCCATCATCTCTTCCAAAAATTCATTACACAGAAAGTGAAGTAAAGAAATTGATATATGAATTTGCAAAGGATGCAATGATAACAGATGTCCCATCAACGGATGTATGGATTAATAATTGGATAGAAAGGAAATTAGAGTTATGAAAATAGAACAATGGTTATCAGATGTTTACTATGATGAGTATGGTACTCATATATGGAATAAAGAAGATGATGGCGGAAGTCAATTGATTGCGGATGTTAGAGGATGGGGCAGATTACTAAATGAATTTGACACTAAAGAAGAAGCAGAGAAATTTCAAGATGAAATAGGAAGATTTATAACAGATGCAATTAAAGAAAAAATAGCGAGAGATTTTAATAATGAATAATTTAATGTCAAAAGAAAAAGCAGAAGAGTTAGTAAATAAATTTCAATATGCTAAAAAATATTCAAATTCACAAAATTCAATGAGTTTTGAATTAGCCAAACAATGTGCATTAATAGCAGTTGATGAAATTATTAAAGCAGGAAAAGATGTAGATGAATTTGCTGATAGTTATTGGCAAGAAGTTAAAGAAGAAATAATAAAGTTATGAACCACAATCCAAATAATGTAGAAATAGGTCAATGGGTAGTGCTTGACGATAATGAGGATGCTATTGTATTAATATTTAGTATGACACCAAATAAAATGTTTTCGGAGGTCGGAAACCTTGAAACTGATACTTGGAGCGTTATGACAGATAGATTAAAACCACAAAAATAAAATTATGACACTAGAAGAAGTATACGAACATCTTATGGTAGCAGTTAAAGATTATCATAACTGGAATACCATAACAAGACAAGCGAAAGCATTAATAAGAAAAAATAGAGGTAGAAAGAAAATAAAATTATGGCCATGAAAAAAATATATTTAGATGATGTAAGAACACCCCTTGAACAAGATTGGGTGATAGTTAGAAGCTATGAAGAGTTTATTAATAAAGTAAATGAAATAGGGCTTCAAGATATTGAACTAATTTCCTTAGATCATGATTTAGGTGATTCAGCAATGTCTGAATGGCATAAGAATGTATATCATAACTATAAATTGGATTATGATAATATCACAGAAAAAACTGGATATGATTGCGCTAAATGGTTAGTTGAACAATGGTTGAATGGAAGACCATATGTTGATGTATATACTCATTCAGCAAATGCAATTGGAAGTGCTAATATTATGGGTTATATTAATAATTACTGTCATATACATAAATTACCTCAAACTTGTGTTAGAGTAACTATTCCACATTCAATATCAATATAATAAAATGAAACAACTAATATTATTAAGGGGATTACCGGGCTCAGGTAAAACAACATTAGCTAAACTTATTTGCACTCATCATGTTGAAGCAGATATGTACTTCATGCAAGATGGAGAATATAAATTTGATGCTACTAAATTAAAACAAGCACATGAGTGGTGTCACAATAAAACAGAAGACTGGTTAAAAACAGGCTATAATGTAACTGTATCAAATACATTCACTATGGAATGGGAAATGATGCCATACATTGCTTTAGCTAAACAATATGGATATATGGTTCATACAATTATCGTAGAGAATAGACATAAAAGTGAAAATATCCATGACTGTCCTAAATCTACAATAGACAAAATGAGAGGAAGATTCGAAGTATCTTTATAAAAAGGTTGGTACTTTGAATTGTTTTCATTATCTTTAAGTATATCAAATAAATAAAAGTTATGATTTACAAAATAAATAAAGATATGTCCTCAAAGGATATAACTAAAAAAGTAAAAGCAAAGACGATTATATTATATATCGCAATAATCTTATTAAGCTCACGCGTTGCATATTATGAATTTTCACCAAGGCATCGTATATCTTACAGAGATAAAGTTAGAGTAGATACCTTTGAGAGATTAGCTATTTTCAAGCATGGATTGACAAAGATTACGGTAGATAGAAATTCAAATATTCCTTCGTTTTGTAATAATCCTGGAGCATTAAGGCCAAGTGGCAATGATAGAATAAATTCATTAGCCATAGGTACGGTAGAAGCCCCTTCAGGTCAATTCTTATATTTCCCTAATAAGGAACTAGGATTTAAGGCTTTGAGAATATTATTGACGACTGTATATAATAACCATACCATTCAGAAATGTATTTATGCCTTTGCTCCACCTCACGAAAATAACTCTGAATTATATATTTCAAAGTTAACAGCAGCGCTAGATTGTTCAGCAAATACATTAGTTAAGGACTGTAACATACAAAAACTAATGGTCGAGATATCAAAGGTAGAAGGATTTAAATCAACAAAATAATATGACGATAGAGCAAATAGCATTAGAAGAATTAAAAAACGTGGGTGATGATGGATTGTTTCCTAATCATTCTGACGGAGATATATGGGTAAGCGGTTTTATGGCCGGTTATAATTATAAAGCAGCCCAAGATGAGTTAGAGCTTTGGGATATAACATTGAACGATGGATTGGAAAATGAACCCTTTATTTAAAAATAATATGAAATATAAATTAACGACAGATCAAAAAGTAACAATAGTTTCAATAATAATCGCATCAGCTATAATATTAGCATCATTAATATTAAACAGAACAATATAATGAAACGTAAACCAGAAATAAAGGATTATATAGCTATATTTCTTTTAATTAGTTATGCTCTATACATACTTGGAATAGCTATACTTACAATCATTAATCACCAATAAAAATTATGAAAACAGAAATTGCAGAATTAGAAATTGACCAACTAAAATCAGAAGGGTTGAATTTTGATTATAAGTTCACACAAGGAAATTATAATAATTACTTAAACTTATGTATTGAAAAAGAAGGTTATGATATAAAAACAATTATATCAAAATTAAAACAAAATGAGAAAATTATTTTTTCACTTAATTTAGGTGATAACTTTAATGGTTCAAAAGACCAAAAAGAAGGTAGCATTTATTGGAAACATCCACAACATGGTTTGTGCGTTAGAGTTCAGTCAAGTGAAAAAAGTTTACAAGAATGGTCTTATGAATTAGAAAAAATATTCTCTTCAAAACCTTCTGATTATATTGATGTGGAATTACCACCTTTTGATGATTTGGATGATGATGGTAATTACATTGGAACTGACCCAAAATTTAAAAAGAAATAAGAAATGGAAAATAATAACTCAGTTTGCTTTGTAGCAAAAATAAACGAAGTAAAAGCAATCGAAGGAGCAGATAACATCGAGCAAGCAATCATCGGAGGATGGAATTGTATCATTCAGAAAGGACAGTATGCTGAAGGTGGATTAGTTGTGGTAGCAACTGTAGATGCCGTTATACCTCAAGACTTATCAGATGCAATAAACGTAACTAATTACCTACGTAAAGGTCAAAGAGTAAGAACAGTCAAGTTAAGGGGAGTATATTCAGAATGCTTAATTATTCCTTTAAAATATATTCCAAAAGGAAATATTAATACTTATACTGAAGGTAAAGATATGATGGATGTGATGGGTATCTTTAAATATGAACCGCCTGTTAGACAAATACAATTGTCAGGAGGCCGTAAAATAAAATATAAAGACAATCCAAACTTTAAAGTATACTATAAGTTTCCAAATGCTAAAAATGTAAATGGTATGTTTAATGAAGAGAACTATGTTCAAATAACCCGCAAAATTCATGGTACTAATGCTCGATATGGCATTATAAAGAAAACTAAATTATCTTTTATAGATAAGATACGAAAGTTCTTTAGACTGGCGGATGAGTGGATTGATTATGAATATATTTATGGTTCGCATAATGTTGAAAAAGGATCTGATACCCAAGGATTTTACTCAACAGATGTTTGGAGAACTATAGATGAAAAATATGGTATCAAAGAAAAATTATGGCACTTTGCAAAATTAGCCGAAGCAAAATATATTGGTGATGGAATGATATTGTATGGTGAAATTTATGGTGCGGGTATTCAAAAAGGATATGATTATGGATTAACTGATATTCATTTCTCAGGATTTGATTTATATAGCGGAGGTGGATATTTAAGTACCGAAATGACATATATGGTAATAGCTAATGAATTATATTTACCACACGTAGAGATATTATATGAAGGTCCTTGGTCTCAAGAAATCCAAGATAAATATACATTCAATAATTTTATTAACGGAACTAAAACACCTCACGAAGGTATTGTTATTAAACAAGTTTCAGGAGACCGTGATAAGATATATAAATGTATTAATCCAGATTATTTAATATACGCTGAAAAGCATAATGTAGAGGATAGTCATTAATAATGGAATATTCTACAAGGCTTTTATATAAAACCAAAATGCATCCGGAGATTTATAATTCAAATATTCCTATGGATCAAAAAATATTTCTTCAAGATCAATTAGAGTATTTGGGAGGTAATTTTGATTCATTATTAGAAGATATGGAAAAATATGCTATACTTTCTGATATAGAGGATTATGAAAATGCTGCTATAATTAGAGATTATAGAAAATCGATTAAAGAACCATTATCAAATTAACTATGGAAATTAAAGGCATAACATATAAAGAAGTAGAGAAGGAATTTAAAAACTTAAAACCGGACTTACTAGATGAATATGCAAAATACTATGGATGCTTTATTAAAGATGAATTAGTTGGCGTCGTTTCATATGTTGAGCATCCTGCGGTTATTTATCTTTGTCATGCTTATGTTAAAGAAGAGCATAGAAATAAAGGCATATATAAACTCTTATGGAATTACAGAGACTCTAAGATAAAAGAAACTAATAAGACAGTATACGCTCATTGCAACGTAGACAGTTTAAAGTATTTTATTAATAATGGATATGTAATTGAAAAGGCCTTATTTAAAGTAACTAAAAATTAAACAATAAAATATATGGTAGTAAGTCAAGAAATATTAGATACTTTCATTTATGAGGTATTAAGCAATTCATTTGCAGTATCAGATCCTTTAGATCAAACACGATTAATAGGATATTATGGTACGAAAGCTAAAGCTGAAAAAGCTTTAATTAATTGGATCGATAAGGAGAATATTGATTTTGAATAATAAAAAAAATAAACCACCATACGTCTCAGATGATTTCCAAATTGGACCTAATGGTGCTTATGAACATAATGAAACAACCCATAAGATGAATAATTTAATAATAATAGCACACCCAAAGCCGGAATCTTTTTGTTATAATGGTATATATAAAACAATACTTAAAACCTTACTAAAAGCTAACGAATCAATTAAGGTAATAGATTTATATAGCGATGATTTCACTAGTTCTAAACATGATTTAGTAAAATATTATAAAGATGTTGTTACTTGGTCAGATAGAATTTATATAGTATCACCAGTTTGGTGGTTTAGATTAACTCCAAAAATGGAAACGTTTTTTGATGAAGTTTTCACGCCAGGTTTTGCATATAATTTTATACCATTAACTAAATTATATGGATATCCAAAACCACTATTAAGTGACAAAAAGGTTAGAACTTACTTAACACACGGAGCTCCATCACTTCCAGTTCAAACATTATATTTTAATTCAGTTAAACTAAGATTAGTTATGGGTGTTTATTCATTTGTATTTGGTTGGTTTAAAACTAAAACAAGACAGTTTTGGAGTGTTCCGTTTGTTTCTCAAGAAAAAAGAGAATCCTATTTAAAAAGAGTGGAAAAAGACATTAAAAATGATTTAAAGAAATGAAAAAATAAAGGTTGTTTATTTGAAATAAAGATCTTATATTTAAGTATAAATAAATAATAAAGGTTATGACAAATAAAACAAAAGCAGCAATACGGACTTCGATCCTATTAATTGCATTAACATTTTTATCAGTATGTATCACTTCCTATACAAGGATAGCTTTATATGTATTTGCTGTTGGTGCATTTGCCGTGGCAATATCAATATTATATCATATGATTTTAGCGATTTTAGGAGACCAATAATATGAGTTATACAGAAACACACATAGGTAAGCTACGTAAAGTAGAAATTGAAGAATCGCTTTCAGTTGAAGATTGGTGCAGAAACAAACTACAATCTCAAAATATAGAATTATCATCTTATAATAAATCTTGGGAAGAACAATTAAGAGATAAATTTTATGATGATTATATCATTATCAATGACCAAATTTGGGAAATCTTTGATCATAAAGAATATGAAGATGACGATATATTTGAGATGATTAAAAATGAAGATGGTACCATATCATTCACGATGAAATTTTATAATGGTGGTACATGTTTATATGAATGTTTAGAGGAAGGTATTTCTAATATAAATAAATAACATTATGATATCATTTGAACCATTAATACTTTCATTAAACGTATACCGTAAGAAGCATACTATTGAAATGACAGATTCAGCCTCACTAGAAGAATTATATGATGCATTCAATGCTTTATTGATTGGAATGAGCTATAATCAAAAAACTATCGATAATCATATTATTGATCGAGCTAATTCAATAAACAGATATAATCCAGAGTCCGAATAATAAAAATAAATAAAATATATGAGTAAAGTATCGCATCAATTAAGGTTCGACTGCCTAATGGCATGGATCGACCAAACTAAAAAACAAAGTAAGTACGGGAAGAAAAAGCCTGAGACCGAAGAAGTATCAAAGTATAATAAAAAACCAAAGAGATAGATTATGGTATACGTAAAAATAAAAACGGACAATATCGAATTAAATATTTCGAGCGATAACGAAAATATCGAAACTGAAGATTTTTTAGAGTCAATGAAATCAGTCATTGATATGGTTGTTGAAGCTGAAAACGATATAACATACAATAATCAAACTCAACCGGATTGGGATGCAGAAGAGCAAAAAGAAACTTTTCAAAGTATAATGAGCAAAGCTAATTTATCAGGAACCACCCCGTCTCAAAATACAACTTTTACCGCTATAAATAATTCAGTATCATCATTCTTAGATATGTTGAAAGATATTAAGCCTCAACCTCAGAAAAATGATGAATCTAAACCTTCAGATTCAGATCAAATAAATGCCATTATTGAAAAATGGAATAACTACGGTAAGCAAAAGTAAATAAGACGATCGTATTGAGCATAAAACCTAATTATCTATATTCTTATAAAGATGATTATAATAAAGCTCAATACGATCATTATTCCTTATTAATTCATTATAATACAATAATATAAAGAAACCTGTTAATAAATAAATCAAAAAGGTTGTTTAATTGAAATAAAGAGCTTATATTTAAGTATAATAAAAAATTAAAAAATATGAATATCGTAAACATACAAAATGGAAGTAGAAAACTAAATACATATATTGGTTTAAACGTATTGGCTGCAAAAGCAGGTACATTATTATTAGTGACGAGTACGTGGTCTAATGCTGGTGAGATATTAATGAGAGTAGATAATGACACAAGACCATTAGTTACTTTGAGAGATGGCGGTTTATGGGGAATATCGTTAGAAACATATACATTTGAAGAAATATTAGATTCGGTAACAATAAACTAAATTATGAAAACCCAAACAGCAGTAGAATGGTTAGTTGAAAAACTTGAAGAAAGTGGAATACCTTTGATGAAGGACGAACTTGAAATCATTGAACAAGCCAAAGAAATGGAAAAGAGCCAAATAAATAAAGCTTGCTATGATGGTTATTATCAAGAAGAGCTATATGATATTAGAGAATACTATAACGAAACTTATAAATAATCCTTCTTAGACATATAAAAGTCTAAAGGATTACCAACTAATTGCGCAAAGCAATTATAACAAAGCATTTGTAAGTTATCAATTCTAAAGTCTTTCCAATCATTATTAATATGGTCAATTAACAAAGGAACCTTTCCGGTAGCCATGTTTCTTTCTGCATAACCGCAGCAGGCACAACGAGCTATAATAATATTATGAGTAAATAAAAATTCTTTTAGTTTCTTTTGGGTATAATGTTTAACATCCAAGTTATTAGAATTAAGCTTATTAATAATATTATTCTTATACCATTCGCCCCAAGCTTTTTTTCTTTTTAATTCTTTTAATTGAATTAAACGAGCACCCTTAAGTTTATTAGATCTATCGGTAAATAACTGAAAATATGTTTTATGTCCAAATTCAGCATTAGTATAAAGTGTGGCATATTTTCTAAACCTAGCCCAAGAAACATTTAAATATTTCGCAGCGTCCCTATTACTATTAATATTAGGTATATTATAGAATACGTGTTTAATTTCATGCTCTAATAAAGGAATATAACGAATCTTATTTTTATTAGTAGATAAGTCATTAATAGAAGTATTTAAATTAAAGTGATTAGAATGAATTAACTTCTTCTTAATAGGCTCAGGAGGATTAAGTTTAATAGAAGAAGGGTCAACCCTATAAGAATCATTATTAAGATAATAAGGGGATAAGGACTCATTATCAAATGATAACGAAGAAGAAGTGGTATTAGTATTGGTATTAGTATTAATCATAATAACGGCTATAACGAAACAAATTAGATTTCTTGCGAAACATATAAATAAATACCAGGGAATAGAATTAGTATTAAAGATGATTATATTTTAGTAGTACTTAATATCCGTATATACATAAAGAAGGGTTATAAGAAGAGAAGCAGTAGCACTGGTAAATGAGTATTAGTAAGGAAATGGGAGGAATGTGCAAGATATAGGCTGTCCCTCCGCCCGGAACAGTATTTTTTCTATATGAAAATTAGGTTTTATCACATAAATTCATTATATTATTACATATCAAAAGAGAAAAACCAAACCTAGAGTCTCAGTCTTGAGCGACCGATAGCACTCCCTAGTAGTATAGATCAGTAGTACTCCGAGTCTTCATTGCGCTCTTGAGCGTCTTCATAGCGCAGTTTTGACTCCTTTGTACAGGGAAGTAGCACATACGAGCCATTAAGTAGCACGGACCAGTAGTACACCTTGTTTGTACTCCTTGTTTGTACGCCTATATATGTTAGTCTAGCCTAGAGTCTCAGTCTTGAGCGACCGATAGTACGCCTTAGTAGCACGGACAAGGGCGTGTTCATAGCGCAGTTTTGATGGCGTTTGTACGGTAAGTAGCACATACTGGCTCTAAGTTGGATCGACCAGGACGCGTCCTCATAGCGCAGTTTAGACTCCATTCTAGTAGTACAGGTTAGTAGTACAAAAGAAATATAAAAAAAAGATTAGGTTATATGAAATAAATTCATTATATTAAAGTATATTTAAATAAATAAATAAGTTATGACAAACGCAGGATTAAGCTCGTTAAGGTCTCAGATCGTTGAGATGGAGCTAAAAGCAGAACATTTGGAGAATTTCCAAGAAATTACTAACGACCTAAGAGAGAACTTTACTTCTATGGATTATATCCGCAGATACTCTCATATAGGACCACGTAGTCAACGTACTAAGTTTTATGGTACTAATGGATTAAGCGATTCTACAGTATATCGTATGAAGCGCAGAGTAGAGACAACAAACCCTATGTATACAGTTCGCAGAGCTGGTACAGGTGACGTTGCTATTTATTTCAATACTCAGTACTAGTTAGTAATTAAGTAATGATATAGGATCTTCTTCAATGGAGGGTCCTATATCTTCATGCCCAAACTTTATTTCGTTAGTACTTAGCCCATTATAATAAAGTTATACAATTTGGTTGGATCCTATTATAATAAACCCTATATTTAAGTATAATAAAAAAATAAAAAGAATATGAAAAACGAAATGAAAAACCCCGCAGAATTAGTAGTAGTAAATCCAGAGATTAAAAGAGCTCAGGTAGATTTTATCCAAGGTAGAGTTGGAACGTATAGAGCCATTGTTAAAGTAAAGGCAGGTTT
>Ga0181357_1000031_pt1 | contig 35439 bp, 51 predicted proteins | sample Fa13VDMM110DN_FD_130094 | JGI IMG/M metagenome (GOLD analysis project Ga0181357, IMG submission 130094) | Freshwater viral communities from Lake Michigan, USA - Fa13.VD.MM110.D.N | ecosystem: Environmental > Aquatic > Freshwater > Lake | place: USA: Michigan | collected 2013-09-24 | reverse complement strand
GCGCAATCTTGATCACCCCAGTTCGTAACTTAACTTTTTAGGAAATTTATCATGGCTCAGTTTAATTTTGACGCATCCCAAGTTGCACCCCAAGCATCTACAGGCCCACTGCCTGCTGGCACATACCTAGCACACATCACCGAGTCCGATGTGCAGCCATTGAAGTCTGGCAACGGTGAGGGTTTGAAGTTGACCTTTGAAATCATGGATGGCCAGTTCAAAGGCCGCAAGGTTTGGGAGAACCTCAACATTCGCCACAGCAACGAAGACACCCAGCGCATTGCACAGAGCCAGTTGTCTGCGCTTTGCCACGCTGTGAATGTGATTAAGTTGATGGACACTGCCGCCCTGCACTTCAAGCCAGTTCGCATTAACGTGACTGTGCGTGAAGCACAAGGCCAGTACAAGGCCAGCAACAACATTAAAGGTTATGAATCTGCCGGTAGTTTTAGCGCATCACCTGCACCTTCGTATACGCCACCACCTGTAGCTGACACGCCTGTATGGCCAACAGCCGAGCAAGAAGCCGCCAAGTCCAAAGCACCCGCTTGGGCACGGAAAGGCTGACATGGCCTTGCTACCACAATCAGTTACTGATCCTGTGGCCGATGCCATCTTTGCCTATTACAAGGCAAAGTATGGCGCGGAAGCGCAGCGCCCTTACCTTGGCGCCTCTGCCATTGGTAAGCCCTGTTTGCGCCAGCACTGGTACTCATTCAGATGGGCCAAGCCTGCCGAGTTTTCTGGCCGCTTGTACCGAGTGTTTCAGTCTGGCCACTTACAAGAGCCAAGGGTTTACGCTGACTTAGCAAGCATTGGCTGCACGGTTTACCAGATCAACCCAGCGACTGGCAAACAGTGGTCATTTAGCGAAAGCACAACTGGCCATCACTTCCAAGGCAATGCTGACGGAATTATTACGGGTTTGCCGCAAGCCCCTAAGTCGCCTCACATACTGGAAATAAAAACAGCATCTGACAAAATGTTTAAGGAAATGCAAAAATTTGGCGTAAAGAAGGCCAAGCCCGAACACTACGCGCAGATGCAAATATACATGAAATGGAGCATTGACCAGTTTGGCGAGGACGGTTGCCGAAGGGCTTTGTATTTTGTAGTCAACAAAGACAATGACGACATCTACACCGAGCGCTTGGAGTTTGACGCTGAAGAAGCGCAGAAGCTGATTGACAAGGCCATGGCGGTAATCACTAGTGTTGAGCCACCAGTTGGTGTATCTACTGATCCAACATGGTTTGAGTGCAAGTTCTGCGACTACCAAGCTATTTGCCACGGCACAGACGTGCCAGCACCAACATGCCGGTCATGTATTTACATTACACCTGAAATGGATGGCCAAGGCCGCTGGTCATGCAACAGCCATGAGATTGACTTGGCCACAGAAGATCAGCGCAAGGGTTGCGACCGTCATCGGTACATCCCCATTCTGCTTGCCAAGACGGCCACGCCAATTGACAGAACCCATGACAACAGCATCGTCTACCAAATGGCCGATGGCAAGAAGTTTGTCAACGGTGACCCAGAGTTTCGCCCTGACTACATAAGTAGCAAAGAGATTCATGCTTGCAAAGACAAAGTAATGCTGACTGATCCGCAGGCAATTGAGCTGCGCGAAAAACACAATGGAAGATTTGTATGATCTTGCGTGAGTATCAGTCACGCGCAGTGTCTGACTTGTTTGCCTGGTGGACAAAACACACAGAAGAATCTGATATTCCTTTGTTGGTATTGCCTACTGCCGCTGGCAAGTCAGTCATTTGCGCTGAGATTGTGCGCCAGATGTGGGATCAGTGGCCAGACTATCACCCGCGCACTGTGGTGCTGGTTCCTTCCAAGGAACTGGCCGAGCAGAATGCGGCCAAGCTCAGAGCTTTACTGCCACACACCATCAGCGTTGGCTTTGTCAGCGCCAGCCTGGGCACAAAGAAGTACAACGCCGATGTGATTGTGGCCACCATTGGCAGCATTCACAAGGCTGCGCACTTGCTTGGCAACATCAAAGCCGTGGTGATTGATGAGGCTCACCTAGTGAGCCAGAAGGCAGGGGACGCAGGCATGTACCGCACCTTCTTGTCTAAACTTGGAGAGTTATGCAAATTTCGCATAGTTGGTATGACGGCCACGCCATTTAGGGGCAATCAGGTTTGGCTGACTGACGGTGACGATCCCTTGTTCACCGGCATTGCAAGCCGTGTGTCCATGGGTGAGCTGCTTGAGCAGAAGTTTATTGCACCATTGGTTCCACCAGCTGAGAAAATCAACACCCGCATCGATGCCAGCCATGTTGGCATCTCAAACGGTGACTACAAGATTGGCGAACTATCCCGCGAGGTTGAAAAATACCTTGCCAAAGTGGCCATAGAAGCCACCAGAATCGCTTTAGAGCGCAAAAAATGGATTGCCTTTACACCGAGTGTCGATAACGCTGAAAGCCTCGCAGACAAGCTAAACGCACTTGGCATTGTGAGCGCCGTTGTGTGCGGTGAGACACCAAAGCAAGAGCGCGAATACTTGATTGCTCAGTTTAAAAGCCACCAGATTCACTGCCTAGTTACCGTGCTGGCGCTCTCAGTTGGCTTTGACGTGCCAGATGTGGACTGCATTGTCTGGTGTAGGCCAACTAAGTCGCCAGTGCTTTATGTGCAGGGGATGGGCCGAGGCACTCGCATTGCAGACGGCAAGACCGATTGCTTGGTGCTTGACTTTACCGACACCGTGGAGCGCTTGGGGCCAGTGGACACCATCCAAGGCAAAGCCAAAAAGAAGTCAGGCACACAAGAGGCGCCCTACAGCATCTGCCCAGATTGCGGTGAACGCAACGCACCGGCAGCCATGGTGTGTGTGCATTGCGGTGGCACGATCAGGGAAGAAGAATCCAAGCCGATGGATGCCAAGGTGTCTTATGCAGCTCTCTTATCAAGCCAGACCGCCATGGCCGAGCTGGTGTGGCACGACATCACCAAGGTTGGTTACGCCATGCACAGAAAAGAAGGCAAGCCTGACAGCATGAGGGTTGACTACTACACCGGCCTGCTGCGCGTGGCCAGCGAATGGGTGTGCTTTAACCACGTTGGCTACCCCAAGCAGAAGGCACAGGACTGGTGGCTAAAGCGCGACAAAATTTACATGCCGACTGGCACACAAGACGCCTTGGATTATTTGCAATCACGAAAAATCAATGAGCCAGTCAGAATTGCAACCCGCAAAAATGGTAAATACACAGAGGTAAAAGATTATGAATTTGATAGAACTGAACGCAATCAAGAGGCATCTGGACAGCCAGGTCAAGCAGCTCTCTTTGATACAAGTAAATTGCCGACAGTGCAACAACTTCAGCACAGGCATTTGCAAACAATTTGAAGCAAAACCACCGCTAGAGTGGATCACCGGCACGGTTGAGTGCGAACACTGGGAATGGGATGGAATCCCTTTTTAAGGAGAAGACATGATTGACTGGACTAAAGAGGAAGAGGAAGCCTTTAACGAAGTGGAAAAGAACAGTAACTTGGGTAAGCAAATACTCAAGGATATACAAGGCCAACCCTACCATTGGGAAGCCGATGCAATTAAAGCTGCTGTAGAAATTGAGCGTGAGGAATGTGCAAAGTTGGCAGAACAGCGATTGAATTGGGGCACTGCTTTTGCTATCAGAACAAGGGGAAATACATGATTATCAAACGAAACATGGCTGTGGACAGCTTGACCAAAGTATGCGAAGAAAGTTTGTCTCTTATCAAGCAATTGATTGACGCTGACAACGAAGTTTATGGCAAAGGATTTGAGGATGGCATGGCGGCACAAGCCAAAATTCGACAGACTTTAAGACCTTGGGTTGAACTGACGGAAGACGAAATACCTGATATTTATGTTGGCGATACATCGTTTCTTCATGGCGTTAAATGGGCTGAAGCCAAACTCAAGGAGAAGAATACATGAGTTATATTGTGGCGTCACTGCCGCCCATGAAGTGCTTTGTCAAGCGCGAGTTCTTGTACAACGATCATAAAGGCCACAACGAATTAGAGCCTGCCATCTGGATCAGCCTTAAAGCCCTGCGTGGCCAAGTGTTCCGCATTGAGTCGCTGTTGCCCAACTATGGCGCCCTTTACGACAAGCTGCCAATCCACGCATACGTTTGGCATCAAGACGCTGGCAATCTGTCAATAGATACTTTACAGCTGTGGGATTGCATGGGCTACCGCTTTACGATCATTGAAAAGATCGGCCTGCGTAACCTGGGCGTTAAGTTCCTTGGCAAAGACAAAGAGTGGCACTTTGGGCGCTACTTGTTTACAGTAGACTTTTGCGCCGAAGGCATGGACTTAGACACTGGCTTTACTGAGCAGGCCGAAGAACACAAGTCGTTCAATTGGATTGCTTTAGACAACGGCCAGTTTGCCTGCCAGCCAAACAACCGCTGTCTTTGGTATGACCAGTCTTTGATTCCTGCTGAGACAAAGTTTCCTGACTTCCAAGCGGCACAGCGCTTATGGACAGTAGACGGCACGCGCAAGTGGTCTGCTGGTGACGATTGGTTCTATGACATTAAGGAAAGAAATGCCACGCCCTAAACCACCCGAACCCCTTAAAGGCCGCCAGATCAGGCTTACAGATCGTCACATGATGATCTTTCAAGAACTTGGTGGCATTGCTTGGTTGCGCAAACATTTAGACACCAAAGCCAAATTTCCAAAAGAATATTACCAAAAGAAAAGTAATGACTAACAAACCTGACTTTCGCACATGGAGCCAAGCCAACTTGGCTAAGTTTGCTGATGATGTTTACGTCAAATTGCAAGAGCAAGATGACGTTATTCAACAGCTTCAGTGCGACTTAAAAACAGCACTTGAGGCTTACCGAGCATTAAACACAAATGACACAAAACAAGCCTAGTATTTCATGGCAACAATCGGTTGCGTAAGGAGATCAACATGAAATTTGAAATGGAATTTGGATGGACAGGCAATGAGAGCATTACGATCACAACCTTTGATTTTGACAAGATCAGTATTTTGCAAGCGTTCATTCAAGAACAAGAAGCAAATGGCTGGTGCGGTGATGAATATGAAGACTCTGACGACCTTGATCTTGAATTTGAAGACACAGAAGAAGAACTTGAAGGTTCCGAATCACAAAAGTAAATGAAACCTATAGGGCTTACTTGGCTAACAAGTACAGCCCTATATTTGAAAATGCATAACCCGCATAGACAATAGCCATGTGCGGGTTATCTTTCCATAGCTGCTCACCAGCAATGTAGGCATAGATTGCCCCTGTGAGGATGATTAGCCAGGCACTCATTAAAAGGCACTCACATCTATTACTTCGCCCCTGAATTGGATGCAGTCCTCACTAAAGGCATGGACTAATTCAGGCCAAAGCAATTCACCATTAAAAAAAGTCAGCACTGCAAAGCCTGACCTGTGATTGTTTGGATTTAACTCAGCGTATGTGAACTGAGGACCATCTGGTTCGGCTAATGTTCCTGTATCAACACCATATCTTATGCCGTTGTAATCGCTAAATGGAGTGACTTTGAGACTGTGAAGGTGACCTGTGACTATATTTACACCCGCATTGATTGTATTGTTGTGTGTGGCGTGTATGCCACCCTTGTAGCGGTGCTTGACAATGGTGTTGCTAGTAGGCCAGCAAGCCCAACAGAATTCCCAATCAGGGATGTGATCTGTAATCTTAAAACCCAAAACATCTTTGTATTGCGGTGCGTGTTGCGCCAGTCGATTAGCAAACCTTGCGTCATGGTTGCCCCATGTGTGAATTAATTTGACGTTGTGACGCTGTGCCTTGGCAGTTTCTTCAATCTCACCCAACGCACCCTGACAAGCCTTTAATTCTTGAATAACAGTTGTAGCTGGCTGATCGGTTGGATCATGGCGGCTTATGGCTGCACCATCAAAACTGTCTCCATTTGCGATGACCGCTTTAGGGGATAGCGTCTCAATAGCCCATAGAAGCCCCTTAAAGGCCGTTGATCGTTGACCAGGTATAAAGTGTGCGTCAGAAAAGACAATTACTGTGCCATCAAGTATGCCAAGGTCTATTTGTTTTAAAGGAGAGAACGATTTTGGTCTTGTAGCATCATATTTGACACTACGAATGTCTATGCCGTCTAATTTGACATTGACTCGTTCTTCCATTCTTCTTCTGCGGTAGTTAACAGCCCTCTCTGTAACACCTAAAATTTTTGCTATTTTTGTAACAGACTGGTGTGCATCCCACAGTTCCATAAACTGCTCATCGGTACAAGAATTTAAGCCATTACTTGATACCATAAGAATCCTTAGAGAGCAGTCGCTCAAGTAAGTTAATAACTCTATGCTCTTGCTTGTCTATGTCATCTTGCGATGATTTAGGGTCTTGAGCTGTAGCCAAAAGATCGTGCAACATTACATGAAGCAATTCATGCAGTGCTGTGCAATCAAGGGATTCGTGGGTAATCTTTTCTGCGCCAAAGTCACCTAAACGGTAAGTGGCGAGCCTAGCGCTCTCATTAAATTCAACAGAAGCCATTGCCTGCTTGGCTGGCTTTAATCCTTTCTCAATGCGCCAATCATTAAGGTTAAGGATTTCTTGCCATTTCTTCACGCATAATGCAAAGAAATGTGCATCTTCTGGTGTTGGAATGTTAGACATTTCAACACCTTAGTTAATATTTGTGACGTTTTTATTTAAACAAACGCTCTAGTGCCTTGTTTATCAATAATAAGTGCTTGCTTACGGGGCTTTGCACTTGGCGTATTTGGAATACTAATATGCGTCCAACGATCAAACTCACGAATGATTTGATCGTAGGGTAAACCCGATGCAATGATTGTTCTGACTACTTCGTCTGGCGTCAGTTTAGGTACTCGGAAGTCCACAGCACAACCAATACGATGCTGGCTAGTATCTTTAGAGCCAACAGCGTCATTGACTTGCTTAGACCTAAAAGCCGAGTTGACCATGATGGGCTTGCCACCAAGTACTGTTTTGACGTCTTCAAGAAATTCTGCGAGACGTTGGAGGTTTGCCAGTTCTTGTTCATTGGGTGTGTTGTCTAATGTTCGGTGATCTGTATGCGTCAGTTCATCAAGTGTAAAGTGTGGCGTCATTTTTTGCTCCGCATGTCTGCAAGTTTTTCAACTGTGCGGCCACCGAAATAAGCCAAGAAAATGATCTGCCCCCATTGGCCAAGCAACTGGACGTAGGACTCTTGTGCGTTGTAGCCAAATGCCGACATCATGGTAAACACAAAATAGGCCACAAAAATGGCTATAAGGGCCATAGGGCGAATATTTTTGGATAACCAAGAGTCGGAGTTCATGTCCGATTGCCAGCGTTCTGTAATCGCTGTTTGCTCAACTTCAAATAACTTAGTGTCGTTGGCCATTTTGGCCAGCTCACCATCTTGCGCCATCTTAGCCAAATCCATTTGTGCTTTGGCCTTGGCCTCTGGGTCTGGAATCAACTTGTCAATGAGCTTGCCGCCCACGTTTAGGAGTGCATCTAATCCAAGCATTTAAAGTCCAATCATTCCAAGAAGTTTATTTACAATTTTACCCGCCAACTCATCAGGCAGATACTGAAGCAGCCCAAGCACCCACCACGCCACACACAGCCTGACGAATACTTTGAGAAACAAATCAAACTGTTTTTGGTACTCATTCACCGACCACACCTTGACTTGGCGCACAAATCTTGTATCTCAGCAATGCCCCAACCAACTGCACCAAGGAACATCACGATCACGACAGTAGCAACCGCCCATGCCATATATTCTGCTTCTTCTTCTTTTTTTTTCTTTTCTTCTGCTTTGGCTTGCCTAGCTAAATGGGCATCTTCAATGTCCATCTGTTGCTGGCGTTGCTTAATCTTATTCCATACATCAGCACGACCAGTGGCTTGAAATAACAGCATTAACTCAGCCTCAAACCGTTTTGCCTCATCCAAGGCCATCTCGATTTGAAGCGCAGCACCTAAGTTTGATTTGTTGCCAGACCTTTTGGCTTCCACCATGGCTTTTGTAGCCACGCTCTTGGCGTCAAACATCTTGGCGATAGACGGGGCCAAGCCAGCTAGGTCATTTGCAACCTTGCTGGCTTTCTTGACTACGCTAATTGCGCTTTGTAGTCCCGCAAGCGCCGTGATGGGATCGATGATCATTTGTCAACTTTGGAATCCAGTTTGTCAAATATCTTACCAAGCATGTCTTTAATCTCACGCATGTCAGCGCGGTAATCGTCACGGGTGACGTAGTTCAAAGGCATAGCCCGAACGTCAGCGTCCAAACGCTCCAGTGATCGGTAAATGTTGTTTAGCACCCAACCGCCCAAGAAGCCAGCTAAACTGACCGCGATGTTGAATAAAACTTGAGTGTCCATCATTCAGCCATGCCTGTTAAATCAATTTTTGGAACCAACGCATTACGGTTTTGTTGTTTTGGCGCCAACTGGTTTGGTTGTTTCAAAGATTCTGCAAGTTGTTTTTTGTATTGTCTTTCACGGGCAAACTCCGCAGCTGTTTGAGCGCCAGGGATTTTGAACGGCAATTTTTGCAAGGCTTCAAGGCCACGCAAGACAGCACCAGCCGTGTTGGGATAATTAACTGCGCCTGGCTCTTTGACCATCACATCACTGATACTTTGCTTTAAATCAAGAAGTCTGTCTCTGCCGGCCTTGCCAAACATATAACCAAGTTTGTCTTCTCGATCAAGCTGAGTAACAAAATTGTTAAAGTTATTTAAGCGAATGTTGTCTGTTTCTTCGCCTTGCTTGAGCAACAAGTCTTTCATTCGTTGCAAGGTATAGCCTTGCAATTCTTTGTAAGCTTGCTGACCTTCTGGCGTCTTCTTTAGCAATGATGTGACGGTTCTCATTTCTTCCAATGAACCATCAACCACAATGTGGTTGTAAACATCATCAAGCGCCACTTTACGATCTGTCTTGCCGGCTTTTGTGCTTAACAATTTGTCAACTCGATCTACATCTTCAAATTGTTTGGCTAATTGCTTGCGTTCTGTTCTGGCTGCACGATACAGATCACCACCAGCGCCTTCGGTCATTTCATTAATAACGCCTTTGACTTGGCCCATAAACCTTGCCGCAGATGGATTGCCTTCAGCCAAATTACCGGCAGATTTGTAAATGTTTTCTAAGTCATCAATTGATATTTGATTATTAGTTGCTCTTTTAAGCGCGTCCAATCTTGCGCCAATAGTTTGTATCTGTGGGACAGAAATGGCTTCTGGCGCATTTTCAGTTAGCCATTGTTCCAACTTAGTGGTGTCAACAATTTGTTTTGTTTCACCAGAATCTCTGGCTGCCTGATAAGCAGCATCAACTTTTTTAAGTTTGTCTTGGTATTGTTTAACCAATGCTTTATCAATAACAGTGCCAACCGCACGAGGTGTGCTTCGGTCAATTGTTCCACCAACTTTTTCTGTCATGCGCTCAAATTGGTTAAGAATGTCTTGCTTTTGGCCAGTTTTAAAAGCGCCGTACTGTTTGCCCAATTCAGCCTTGGCTTGTTCAGAAACGCCAGCCAATGCGCCACGTTGAACATCTGACTCAAATTGCTGTTTTGCCAAATTCTTTTCACGTTCACCAGCTGTCGCACGAATGCCAAATTGCTCCAACCGTTGCTGACGCATTAAATCTTCAGCAGTACTAGCCGCGCCCATGCCAACCATGCCTGGTTGTTGTTCGCGTGTCATTACGTTGGCCAAGGCATTGCGCACTGGTGTAACCGCTTGGCTTACAACAGGACGCGCAACAGCACCGGCCTGCATCATGGCAGCAGGCGCCAAAGCGTTAAGAGTTGTACCAACAGAGCCAAGGGTTGGTGGCAAAGCACTTGTAATTGGCTGTAAGAATTCACCAACAGCACCCAAGGCTTCTCTGGCCGTCTGTGTGCGTGGCTGATATTGCACAGCCTTCATGGCTTCTTGGCCAGCACGAATGCCTTCTTGTGTACCGTATTTGCCACTGGCCAAAGTGCCAGCAATACCGACAATAGGTGCAATTGCACCGCCGGCCAATGTAGCGCCAAGCGCCAATGGGGTTTCAATTACACCCATGATGCGGTCACGCATAGACACTTCAGGTGCTGGAGCAGGCACTACGCCAAATTTAATGCGAATGGCTTGCTGGGTTTCTGGATTAGCACCAATAAAGTTTTTGTCTTGCGCAGAAAACTTGTCAAAAATGGCCGCTTTAGTCTCAGCGTTAGCGTTGACATAATTTGGATCATTCAAGATCGAGGATAAATTGGCCATGTGCGTCCTCTTATCTCAATAAAGGATTTGACAAATCTACACCACCACCAACGCTTGGCTGAAGTTGTTGAATGTTTTTAGCACCTGGGCCAGCCTGCACTTCAATTGCTTTAATTGCAAGTTTTCTAGCATTTTCTTTTTGCTTAATAACTGCTGGGCTGTCATTGATTTGCGGAAAGTATTTTTTATCTTCTCTGTCAAATTCTGAATCAGAAATAACAGCGCCGGATTCTTTACGCAATACAGCAGTAATAAAGTTTGATTTGGCTTGATTAACTTGTTGTTGAGCAGCGCTAGTACCGCCAAGAGCGCTAGGCAATATTTGCCCTAATGCGCCACCAATTAATGGAGTGGCTTCAATAACAGCACCTTTAAGAACACCTTTTTTGGCCAAATCTTCCAAAATGGCATTGGCTTCTTTCATTCTCATGCCATAAGCAGTTGCGTTACTTTGGGTTTCGGTCATTGCTGTGCCTTTGCCACGCAATGGCGTTCCAGTTACAGGCGCTGTTGCAGGGGCTTGCTGATCCAACACACTAGTCATGCCAGGAATTGCTTGGCCAGTAGGCGCAGGCAATCTAGCACCTGGTACACCAGTTTGCATTGGCGCCGCAGCTGGCGCAGCACCACCAATATTAACTGGGAAGGCTTGCAATGTGCGTTTGTTGACACCAACAATTGAACCGTCTTCAGCTTCTTTAAGTTCAAAGCCTGGATTAGCTTGTTCCCAAGCAAACTTTTGTTGTGCCAAGCCAAGCTGGCCTTGAGCAGTTCTTTCACCAAATGTTGGCGTTTTAGCTATAGCCCCACCAGCAATTGGCATACCGTAACCAGGCAATGCAGGATTGTCTTGAATGCTAACAATCTGACCGCCAATGTCTTGACGAGCAGTTTTGGGCAACATGAAACCAAGTTTGTCTTTGGCATCCAAAATGCCCATGACTTTTTGAACTCTGTACTGTTGGTACTGTTCAGGCGTCATGTTTTGAAGTTGTTGAATGTCTGTTGATGCAGACTTCATGTCAAAAATACCGTTTTTTACACCTTCGCTAATTTTTTGAATAGCATCTTGAGGTGTTGAGGCAGAACCAACAGCATTCCAAGCAAACTTTAATTTTTTGTCTTGCAAGTCAAATTGATTTTTTTCAATTTCAACTTGGGTTTTTTTGGCGGCAAGCGCAGCAGCTTCAATTTCTCGGCGTGTTTTTTCAATGCCTGAAATTTGTGACCCGCCACCGCCTTTTGCCAAAAGACCAGTCAATTTGTTGTAGTTGATTGCGCCAGTATTAGGATCAATAGATTGACTATACGCATCAGCTAACGCATTTTGCGTTGCTTCGGCGCGTTGAGCCGCGCCAAGTTGATATTGCGCCAATTGATTTTGATTTTGTGCGCCTTGAATAGCCGCAATCTGGCCATACTGCGCCAACGGATTGGCTATTTCAAGTGGTCTAACGCCAAGAGAAATGCTTGGATTGAGCGCCATAATTAACCTCCTCCGGGTGGTTGAACAACCATATACGATGGCACGTTAGAATAACCACCAGTATTTACCATTTGCATAGCTTGATTTCTTTGCAAAGCGTTAAGCAACGCATTGCCTTGGGTATAGTTTAGGTAAGTACCTAAGCCACCAGTTAAAGCGTTAGCCGCGCCTACTTGGCCCGCCGCTTGAGCTGCGCCAGCGCCAGTCATTAGATTGCCTACATTTGTGCCGTATGAACCTAAAACATTACCAGCACCAGTTGCGTAGTTCTGACCAGCTTGGCCCACTAAATTAGTGGCAGTTTGACCAATACCAGACAACGCTGCTTGACGGTTATACAACTGGTTTTCACGCGCCACATCGGCGTTGTAGCCAGTTAAAGCACGGTTGTATGCGTTACCAAATTCTTGTGAACCCATCTCTTGACCGTAGCGTTGCGCTGCTCTTAAAGCGCCGCCAGAAATCAAACCGCCACGGGCAGCCGCTTGGCGATCAAGCGCTTTCTGGCCTTCTGCCAAGCGAAAAGCATAGCCTGGGTCAGCTTGATAATCGCTTGCGCCAAACTTAAACGCGCCAGGCACGTTACCAGCCGTGCGTTGCATTTCAGCTAATGCGTTATAGCCAGCTGCGCGATAAGGCGCTTGGTCTTCGCGGGTTCGCTCAAACATTTCGCGCTGTAGCGCAGTTTGTTGATCAACAACTTGTTTTTGGACATCGGCGGCTTGCTGTGCTGCGCTAGCTTGTGTTTTAGCCGCGCTTCGTGACGAAGCAGCGCCTAATATGGCACTACCAATAATTGCTGTTTCAATACCCATTTCAGTTCTCCTTGACTAGCATACCGCCATCAGATTCTTTAAACCCAAGCCGTTTTAAAACGTCATACATGTAATCATGCCCAGAAGTAACTTTTGTTGTTACTCTACCAGACTGAAAAAAGTTTTGCCATAAACTCTTAGTTAGCCATTTCTTACGCCATTCTGGCAATACCGAAATGTGTAACTCATCATCTTTTTTATACACCGCGCCGATAACACTATCGTCACGTTTAATGGCTTTAACTGTCCAATCTTTTACCGCAACACAATAATCTTCAAAAGTTATTGGCGCACTCCAATCAGTAGCTTCGTAACCAACGCGAAGCGCTGTTTCACGATCATCTACCAATTGAGTTGTCATTAGGTCACCTCACGTCCAGAAACGCGGATGTTGATTGCGCTGGCTGTGCCTGCAATTGTACTGATAAAGTCGCCCACGCCAAGCACTTGGCCAACCAATTCAGGGAACGTGTAGACTTCAGACGCCTGCAAGGTCTTGGTCTTGGTAATCAAGTTAAGGTTACCAGCAGAGCCTGCGGTTGTCACCAAATTAACAGAAATTGTTGCAGCAGACGCGCTAATATTAGTCGCTGTGAACTTGTCAATAATGGCAGTAACGCCAGTCGCGGTGTACTGGGTAACTTGAGTGTTTTCGGCAAACTTTGCCGGTACTAATACTTTTACGGTGACTGTCATGGTTTACTCCAATAATAGGCAGTTATTAGCGGCCTGTTGCATAATGATCCAGTTTGTGCCGTCAGACACCATTGTCGCCCAATTTCCTACAACTGCCAAGAGAATTGAAGTGCCGGCAGTCGTGCTGTCAATTGGTACAACATTGCTGGACGCAGACACCAGCGTTTGAGCCTGCAAATTCTTAAATGTAATATATCTGCCCGACCATGCGCTTGCCGTTGGCAAAGTTACCGTGCATGTCGAGCCTGACTTGTTGTTGATAATCCAAGTCTCATTGTCAGCTACCGTAAAGTCAGCAGTCTTGGTAACAGGAGCTGACGATGCAGCGTTAATGGCAGCAGTAATAGCTGCAGTGTCAACAATGGGTTGCACTTGCAACGCCTCGATCTGCTTTTGCATCTCGGCCACTTGGGACTCTAAGGCAGAGCAGCAGTCAGTCAATACGTCAGGAACTGGTAAGGTAACTACTGGCGGCTGGGTTTGAACCTCTTGCGCTAACGTCTGCAAAACCTGATCGTAAGACGCAAGCAAGGATACGGCGTCAGCGCCAGTGCCACCATCGTCCACAACATTTGTTGCAATGTCTTGTAACGACAGAAAGAACAAATACCAAGCGCGGTCAATCAGACCCGTGCGAGGGTCGATCAGCGGCACTCGCGGTGGCGTGATCGGCGTTGGCGTAGCGTTAGGGCTAGGCATTTGTTGGACTCAGAATAAGTTCTGCGCCCATGATTGCAATCTTCACAGGGTCAGTGCCAGACGCCTCATAAACTCGGTCACGCAGTTTGACGGTCATGCCTAGACGCCGCCAGATTACACGTTTGTAATACTGGCCAATCTTGCCCATAGATGCCCAATGTTCATTTGACCATGTGTGGCCACCATCGTCTGACCAACGTAGCATGACTTGAGGGTCACTACCTTGAGTAATAGGTGTTGTTTCATCGCTTATTAAATAATCACCACTTTCGGTAATTAAAAAATCGCCATCTTCAGTTTGAAGATATATGGTTTCAGCAATCATTGAACCATTTAAACCCACACCAGACTCGCAATCTAATTGCATCATGTGTTGGGTTGTGCGCTTGAGATTGTTCTGACCAGTTGGCAATGCACGCCATGAGCGCAGCCACTTCTGGATGCCGCCGTTGTCGCTAAAGTCGTCTAAATCAAATGCATAAATGTTGCCGTTTTCAAAGTCGCCAACGACAATCTTGTTGTTAAACGCCATCTGGCAATTACTGCGGTGACGGGTAAAATCGCCATTAGAAAACCCTGCACGCTCATGCCAGGCTTGCGTGGCGGCATCATAGACCCAAGTGGTGTCAGCACTAGGGAAAACCAGTACATAAAAGCTGTGCCCGTCTTGCTGATAGGTGTAAGCAATAGCGTCCGACATATCTGAATACTGCTGAATCTGCCATTCAATAGCGTGGGTTGAGATACGAACACCAGTGTAACCATTAGCGCGGTAGACAATACCTTGGCCACGGCGGTCACGGCCAAGCCAGAACAAGCCATTGTCCATCTTGGCAACAGAGTAAGGGGCAGCACAGCCCAACTCGTTAAACGCGCCTTGGATGCGTTGTAAGGGGAAGTCTGTTGCGCCAGAGTCGTACCAAACTTCAATCGAGTTAGTACCAAATGCCCACACCTCACGGAAGTTGGACGCCACGGCAATCAGGCCGTCTGGTGAGCCTTCGGTGCTTGCAAAGTCAAGCGGGTCAATGGACGTGCCGTCTAGCAACTGAGTCACCCACAGCAACTGGCTGTTGGGTTGGTTAAATACAAAATAACCGTCCAGATAGGAGACAGTCACAGCGCCTGGGAAGTCAGGGTCAGTAATTGCGCCAAATGCGTTTGTGGCATTGTTGTAAATATAGCTTGGGCCATTGGCCGCAATGAACAACTGAGTGCCGTTGTCAGCCATGCTTACTGGCCCAGTACCTGCCACCGTGCCAATTAGCGTGGCGGTATACGAAGTGTTGATCTTGTAGAGCTGCGTGCCAGAAACAACAAACGCTGTGCTGTCGCTAGACGAGAACGCCCAGAGGCCACGGACAGGGCCGTTGCCAATGGTGTTAAGCAGTTTGAGGCCAGGGGCGCGGTTCAGGAATGCAGGTTCTTTACCGGCCTCTGGGACGATCTCTGGAAACAGATTGACCATCCGAGCGTCTGCCGCATTGACAGACCGCGCTACATAAGTAGAGCCAAGAATCGGCGTCTTCATTAGTAGTTACCGGCATAGATGTTGAAACGCTGGCGGTTGGCCACCAATGCGTAAGGCAGTGCCATCACATCATCAGGGTTGTTGATGCGCTTTAAGTCACGCTTAGAAGTCATCGCAATGCGCTGCACTTGTGGGCTTGGCTCAACGCCAAATTCAGGGGCAAACTCCATAGCCAAGTTATATGTAAACGCACGCAAATAGCCTGGCGGGTAGTACAGCACCGTTGACAAATTGGCAGGGTTGTTCAGTTCTTCAACCGACACAAAGTGAAACTCCAAGTCTTGTGTAGGCCGTGGGTAAACATACATCTCAATGTTAGGAAACGTCATGTTGACCCACATCACTTGTGGGTAAGTGGACGTTACGGTCTTAACAGCAATACCGTTGTACTGCTGTTGATTGATAAACTTAATGCCATACGAGACATTAGTAGGCGCTCTGAAGTATGTAGAGTCGTCAAGCAAAATAGGGCGAAGGCCAATAAAGTCACCAGATGGGCCAAGGGTGCGGCTGATTAAGCCTGCTGGCCATGTGAAGATTTGGTCTTGCGTAGAAAACACCGACAGACGCTCGGTCTGCCAACTGTCAATCATTTGGTTTAGCGCCATCAAGGCGTCTTGTGACGTAGCCGCAGAGGGCGTTTCACCTTCAGCAAGCACGCCAAGAAGGCGAAGTGCTCGATTAATTTGCTCGCCAGCGGTGTATGTTGTCATACTTAAACCTCGTCAATGGTTTTTCTACGGCGTTTAACTTCCAGCACGTTTACAGGAGCCGCTTCAAGTTCAGAAGGCGTGTCTGGATTATAGCGAGTCCAGCCATTTCTTTCATCCATCTCAGCCTCTAAATCCATAGTCGCCACTTTGGCGCCATGTTCGGGATGCGTCAGATAAATGATCATAATTTAAGAATGGGGGTGATTAGCCCCCATTTAGTTTAAGCAACCGTAAAATTTAAACGATAAGTTGGAAATGTCACCGTGTTGGCAAGTGTTCCAGTAGCAGCCGCCCGAATACGCAAACGATCTCCAGAAGCCACAACTAAGTTAGCCGCTGTGCCGTTAAGGGTCAAAGACCTTGCCGTATTAGCAGCCAATGCAGTTCCACCCGTTGCTTTGGTAGTGTTTGCATCTGTAGCAGCCAATAAAGCAGCGGAGCCAGCGCCAGCTTGACCAAGATTGGTAATTGAAAACGTGATGAAGTTAGTGTCGTTTGCTGCAAGAGCATCTACACCCGAAAAAATCGCGGATGTAATTGTTCCAGCAGTTTGAGCAATAACGTAAGCATCGCTGTTTCCAGTGGTTGCAATGGTTGCGCCTTGAATAGACGTAGAAAAACCATTTGCAATATTAGATGCAACTTTTGATGTTGAATCAATAACTGCACCGGTAATTGTAGTGCCCTCAGTCAGTTCAGGATCGCTAAAAGCAACGCCGACAGGTTTTGTGTTTGCCATGATTGTTCCTTTAAAAATAAGGGCCGAAGCCCCCATTTAAGTTTAGGCAACGCGATAGATTGAGTACGCTGCGTCACCAGTTTTGCGGAAACGGAACGTGCCAGATGTGTTGCTGGTTTTAGTCAGCGAATCTTGGATTGTGTCGTTACCAACAAGGGTGTTGCCAGTACCAGCAGTAAAAACCACGTCATTTGCTGCATTGTCACCAAGGTTGATGAAAGCGCAGTCAAATGTCGAGCCAACTTTAAGGCTAGGGAACGCAGCGTCAAGCAATGCGCCTGTGGGGAACACATAAGCTCCAGCGTCTGTGCCGCCTGAGTCCATGGTACACACACCAGAAGCCAAATCGGCTGCGGTGATAGTGACAGCCGCGCCAGTCAAAGCAACGGGAGTGCTGGTGTTGGAGAAACTGATTTCGCCAAGATTGCCGTCACCAACTTGGTAACCGCCTGCGCCATTAGGTAATGCCATGATAATTTCCTTTCAATATTAAGATAGAGATAGGGGCCGAAGCCCCAATCAGATTAGCCCCAGATGCGGCAGCCCATTTGTGGGCGGATCGTGTTGAAACCGTACAGAACGTCAATACGGCAAGGCATACGGTCATTGTTGATGTCATACTGACGCACGACACGCAAAGAGATACCGTTGTGAACTGCGCGAGCAGCCATGTCAACACCTTGTGGCAACAGCAAGTCAGCAGTTGCGAAAGTGATGGCGTCCTTGTGATAGACCAAGTTCTGTGCGTACTGGCTAGAAGCAGCGCCTACGAACACGACAGCTTTACCAGAGACAGGGAAGCTGTCAACGGTAGCCAAAGCATTGGCGGCGGTGTAGATAGGAGCAACAGACACGACAATTGCAGTGCCGCTGGCAGTAGCGTCAGCCAAAGCAACGAACTGGAACAACGAACCAGTGGATTCACGGGTCTGTGGGTTCACAGCGAAGCAATCAGCAACAGTAAACACGTCACCGGCTTTAACTGTCAGGCCAGAGCCGATGGTCAAAGCAATGCTGGAAGCACCTTGAGAAGTCACAGTGGTGGTCACAGAGTTGCCGGTGGCAACGCGAGAACCAGTGGTGTGTTGCTTGATAGACTGAGACATGTTGATCTCGTCAAAGCCCAACACGCCAGTGCCCATCATGCCGTTCTTGAATTGCTTGCTGATAGTGTCTGTTGGGTTAAACAGACCTTTCATGCCTTCAACCAAGCCAGCGTTAGCAGCTGGGTTCACGGTAGCGTAACGTGGGGACATCACGGCTGCGTTCTCGTTCAGCTTCTGCTGGGCTTGCAACAAGACCAAAGAAGTAGAAGGAGTTGTGCCAGGTGTGCCAACGGTGTTACCGATGGTTTTGTACGCATTGGCCACGTCTGCATCAATAGAAGATGCCAACTGGCTGATACGAGGCTTCAACACACGCTCTGCGAAGTCATCCAATTGCATGGTCAATTCAGCAGATGTGAAGTTGACGCCGATGTGCTTTTGGCTGGCAACGGTCAAAGTGGTGAACTGCTCGTTGTCGTCTTGCACTTGCAAGGCGGCGCCGTCAGTTACCAAAGCGCGGTCAGGTAAACGGATACGCAGTGTGGAACCAATCTTAGCACCTTCAACAGCGAAGCTGTCGTCGTACTGGCGGTTCACGTTACGGGTAAGCACCAGATTGTTCTCAAGAATTTCGAGAGCCTTACGGGTGATCATGTCAATCGTCAGAATACTATTAGACATTTCAGTCCTTTCAAAAAAGTCAAAGTTTTAGCGGTTCTGTGCTTGTAGCTTTTTAATCTGCCTTGCACGTTCAGCTTCAATCCACTGCGAGGCCGTCATGCTCTTGATAGAGCGAGGGTCTGTAGTGTCCAAAGTTGCTGCTCCAGCGGAGCGTGCAGTGACAGGAGAAATCGGCGCGGGCGCAGATGTTGTTTTCTTGATCGGGGGCGCTGATGCCAATTTGGCTTCAATTTTCCCAATCTCTTTCGCCTGACCGAGTGGCGTCATGCGTGAGATGCGATCTGCTTCTTTTGGATTTGAGCCAAGGTAGTACGCTAACTCAGGCCCAATGTCCGAAGACTGGATCGTTTCAGCCATCACGTTTGTGATCGGTAGCTTGGGGTTGTAGGCGACTTGTTCAAAGTCATCATACTTGTCCCGCGCTGCTTCTTCACGCTCTTGATAGCTTTCGAGAACGGCTGATTGCTGCTTGGCTGCTTCACGTTTGGCCAATAGTTCTTCAGCTTTCTGATAGGCCATTGCTTCCGCATAGGCTTCAGGGCTTTCAAACTGGTCAACGGACGCAGTTGGTACAGCTTTCACGATTTGCGATTCCGCAGACCGATTTGCTTGCTCTCTTTCCCACTTACGTTGCTCTCTTGCGAGGCGTTTGCCGATCATCGCATCAATTTCAGCCTGGGAGTACTTCTTTTCCTCTGTGGCCTGATCAACTTGGTTCTCAGCGACTTCCGGCGTACTTTCAACAACTTCAGGTGTGGCCGTCACATCCGTGGTTGGCGCGGAGTCTACTTCCGCTAGGGCTTGGACTTCTTCAGTCATTTTTTTATGAATCCTAAGATTCCTCGGTCTACTGGGCCGATACAGTTGTTTTAATCTTACACCAGATTACGCTGGTTGTGCAACTTATAGCCAAGGCAAAGCGGGTTCAGCAGACTTTTGAGCTAACTGGCGTGAAATCTGGTCAGCTACTTGTGCTTCACCTTCGTCTTTAATAAGACGAGTAGATGTGTGTTCCACATTGTCCATGTCTGTCCAAGTGGTAACAATAGGCTCAAAGCACCAATCAATTACTTGTTGTTCAGTCAATTGTTCATAAGGAACAAAACTGTCACCACGAACTAAATCACGACTGTAAGCAGCAGAGGCTGAGTTGTCGCCATCAGTTCCTGTAACTGTTAAATCAACCTTAACAATCAAATTGTCTTGGGCTACTTGTACTTTGTTAACTGTCCATTTGTATTCCATAATATTTCCTTATTTTATCGAGTCACAATCCAATCAACATTGTCACTAGATGATGTTGAAGCGTTTAGAGTAAAACCAATCTGAGTTTTGTTTGTTACCCAAAAAGTTTTGTTTGCTTGTGGGGCAATCGCAACACGATAGGGGTAGTTTGGTTGAGGCTTAGTTAAAACAACAGCGCAAGTAGTTGAAGCCGAAAAAGTTGCTGTCCCGCTATCATTCCAAAAATCACCTCTGTTTGTCAAACCAGAACAATCGCCTTGAAACGTAAACCTTGAGTAAGTATCAGCAGAGGGGAATGTGTAATATGGGCCAGATGGCATTGTGTCCAATGAATAGGCGCACGATCCCGTGTCTGCATTGGTAATGCTTCCAGAACTTCCCGATCTAAGATATAGCGCTGCGGTAGGAACCGCATAAACTACACTAATGCTTGTGCCAGCAGTAACAGCGCCCGACCAAGAAACTGATGTTGAACCATTTGTAAATGTAGCAGCGCGTCTTATTACAACTGTGATGTTTGCGGCGGCTGTAACTGCATTAATCCATGTCACCGCAGTTGAACCATTGGTAAACAAACAATATTGAATTGATCCATCAGAAAAAGTAACTTTAGCCGTGCCGCTTTCAGAAGTCCAATTTGCGGTTAAGGTTCCAGATGTTGCTGCAACCAAAGCGCCAGTAAAAGACAATGAAGCAGTAAAATCTGTAGCAAAAACGCCTGTCCCAGTGTCTTGTGTCCAAGCAGTTGTTAATGTGCCTGATGTAGCCGCAGTTAATGCGCCTGTCAAAGTTAAATTAGCAGAATAACCAACAATACGCAAATTGTTTACTACTAATGTTCCTGAAATTGGCCCCTGCATAGCAGCACCATTAACTTTTGATTGAGGAATAATCAAAACGTCTGGGCCATCTACAAATTGATTTCCAGTGCCTTGAATATCATAAACAAAGTCACAAGCAGGAGCGCCAGCAGTCCAACCTTCAGCTAAAGCCCAAAGAATAGTGTTGTCTTGTCCAGTTATAACAACTTGTCCCTCAGTTCCAAGATGGGTAAATAGATTCCATGAACCATTGCAGACAAGAGCTTTACCATTAGAACACTGTGCAATGTTCAAATAATAATCATTGTAAGAACCAGCATTTAACACAACTCCAGTATCATAAGAACCAGTAACCCCAAAAATACCAAATGGGCCAGCGTGTCGTTCTTGAACTACTGAAATTTTATTGGCAAATATTTCACCAATAGGACACTTGAGTTCAAATGTACGGAACCCATCGCTGCCGCCTATGTCAAACGTACTGTAAGACACAATAAATGGCGCAGCAGCCTCAACAATGCACATAGCCACAGTTGCGCCAGCTTTACCTAAAAACCATACGCCACTTAATTCACAGGCAGTGTTTTGAAACGGGTTGTTTGCAAAACTAGAAACGCACCACCAAGCTGGATTGTTAGTAGCGCCTTGCAAAATGTAAGTGCTACGCAGACCAGAACCTCTAAAAACTACACCAGTTTTATGAATAAAATTGTTTAATGTGTAAAACCCTGGCGGTATATAAATAAGTTTAGATGCTTCCTGTGCAGCAGTAAACGCCGCAGTCATGTCCATCGTAGAGCTTACAGTTTTACTGTCTGCAATTTGAGCAGCAGTCATAAAATCGTAAACGCTAACAGACGATTGCAATTTGCGTTCTGCCGTTGTCGTAACAGCGCCCGTTCCTGATGGAGTGTAGGTAATTTGATAACTACCTGGCATTGTTAGGCTCATCTTTATTCCTTAAACAAAGTATGTAAGTTGTACGTTTGGCAATGCACCAGTTGCAATAATAGTTGTATTAGTAGCACTAAGAACAAATATGGTTGATCCACCATTTGTATATGCTTGTGTAATAACACCCAAATTATTTTCTCGGCCAACACCTATAAAAGAATAAGCAAGTGGAGTGTGAGGAAGACTTATGGTTAATGCGCCTGTACCTGTTCCAGCATTAGTAATGTTTATGTTGGCAGTTACTGTGACTTGACGGCCTATGCGGGTATATATTGCAGTTACAGTATAAGACGTAATTGTTCCACCGCCAGAAGCTACTGTAGGAGTCCAAGTACCTTGTTCATACCAATTAAGCAACTGTGAAGTCATACCCGCCAATGGGGTGTTAGCAGTAAAGTTCACGCCTTTTGCGGCTGTACCTTGAATCAAATTTCCAGTTGATAAAGTTTGATCACCAGTAAATGATTGAGCTGCATCAGTGCGGGCTGATGTGAAATTAGCATCAGGAACAGTCATTACACGGGTAGACGCAGCCGCAGGGCCAGTAACTTGCAAAATACCAGTGGTTGCATTTGCTCGAATATTGCGAACAGTCAAATCGTTAGTTGCAACTTTTACTGTAGTGCTTGATTGAACAATAGGCAAAACCTCAGTTCCCGCTAAAGGGGTTGATGCTGAGGTTAGTGCTGAGATTTTTTTATCTGCCATGATTTGACTCCAATTAAATGTACATCACTTCAATTATTGAACTGTTATACGGGGCTTCAGAAAATATTAGTGTTACTCCACTAATAGAATATGTATTTTTGTTTTGGTACACACCATTAATGTAAACAAACGTAGAATTTTCATTAATTGGTGCGGAAGCTAACGTAAAGTTAACTGCTATGCCATTTCCAGTAAAGTTTTCTACTTGGTAAGGAACTGCGCCATTACTAGAAACATTGTCGTAAGTTGCAATCAATACATCAGTTGAGTCAGTAAGAACAAACTTATAAGATACTGATGTAATCCAAATTTCACCACCGCTAGGCACACGCCCAGCAGCATCCAAAATAATTGGGTTTGTACGGGCAACATTTCCTGCAATCGTTGTGTATTTAGTTGCTGGCGTAGTTGTACCAGCAAGGTATGTATATAACTTACCACCCGTCAAAACAGAGCCAGTATTGGTAAAAAACTGGGCCGCAACACCGCCCACTGGGGATAAAAATACGGCCATTTAGGTCACTCCAAAAGAATTTGCCCACCGTCCTCTTGGACGAGATTTTCACTAGACTCGGTAAGAAGGTTGCCTACTGAACCGCCGCTGTCAATTGTCCCTGTAAACAACGTGACAATGCCGCCAAGGCCAAGACCTAGTGCGTTGCGGAGGGCGACACCAAAGCTCATTGCTTGTTGATAGGTTTGCAGTACACCGCGCCATCATCCGCAATGCGAATGGCACTTACGCGAAAAGGAGCGCCAGTGCCCATAGCCACATAAAACGGGATAGGGGTAAAAGCAGGAATTGGGGTGCTTGCAGTGGTGGCCACAGCACCTGGGCCAACTTCCACATAGCAAGGGGTTGTAGACCAGATTACCACGCCTTCGGGGCCTGGATTCCAGTCAGTTGTGTTGCCAGCAGAGGCAGTGTAAGCAACTGTGCGACCTGGGAAGTCGGCTTGTGATAGAGGGTTGAGAAGTTCCATGATGATCCTTACGCCAAGAATTTCAATTTGTACAAAGTTCGGAGATATATCTCAACGATATTATCTATCAATTGTTGGAGCGATGAGTCAGATTTATCACACACATCGTATCTTGCAGCTTCGATTTCGGCAAGTGAATCTTGCAAAAACTCAATAATATTGGCTGTCTTCTTGGCCGAATGCAGGGTAATTGGGCCAATCAGGCCGTACCGGCCTTGATAGGCTTCGGCAAAATCATCTGCCGCACCAATGATGCGGTTGTAGAAGATGTTGAGCGCTTCGTGCTTGCTAAAACTGCGGGTGTTCAGATGCACGGAATGTGCGACATCCCGCGCCAAAAACAGCAAGCCTAAAAATTCATTTGCTTTCATTGTGGCATTCCTTGTGGAGGCATCATCTGTTGTTCTGGTGGCATCATCTCTTGTTGCGGAGGCAGCATCTCAGGCATCTGGTTCATCATGCTCTGTGACTCCATGGCCGCAGCGACAACACCCATGGCAATGTCTTGAATCTGTTCTTCAGTCATACCAGCCTGCACAGCAGCAATGCGCTTGGTTTCGGCGTCATAAGCCTTGATCTGAGCCTCAAAGTCCTTGCGCTCCAAGTCCTGCATCTCAATTGATTTGCCGACATTCTGGATCATCTGATACATCTGCTCCATCTCAGCGCCCATGGCCTGAATCTGTTGCTGCGCTGCCTGCAAGGCTGGGTCTTCGTCACCATCTTCCAAGAACTTGGGATCAATGGTCTTGGCAAAGCGCTTGGCCATCTCTTGGGCGCCAGGCCAGTCCATGTTCTTGACAAACAAGTCACCAGCCACAGACCACAGTTGTGGGTTGCCTTGCAACAGCTGCGCCATGGCTTCCAATGCCGCTTGGCGCTTGGTTGCGTAGCCTGGGCCAGTCGTGGCCACCACATCGTACTTGCCAACACCAGGGTTGTAGATTTTCTCAATCACAATACCCTGCTCGTTCACAATCTTGTTGACGGGTTGCGGCTGATCAGGATTGATCTTGATCATCTTAGTTTCGCCGTCTTCACCAATGATGCGAGCAATGCGCTGTGTGTCGTAAATCTTGGGGATTAAGTCCACCAACTGACGAGCCACATGGCGCACAGCGCGGGTCAGGTTGTCACCATAGTGGTATGTGCCAACATCACCCTCACGCTGGCGAGCCAAGATGGCTCTGCCAGAGCGTTCATTAGAACCCATGCCAAGTGATGCGTTATATTGGCCGGTTGTGGACTTGATGTCCTCAGATGCGCCTGCCTTGGCTTGCAAAAGGCCCGTAGAGGCCATTGGCGGCTGGGCACGCTGGGGTAGTGGCAGAACTGCACCTTGGCCGTCTGTAACGTCAGGATTTACTTCCAGATAGGGCCAGTTGTTTGTGTTGGCTGTCTTCCACTTGTCCTCGTAGCCCTCAAACTGGCCACCGTAGCCAATGAACGGAGCCTTGGGGGCCAGAGCCAGCATCTCAGCTTCCTGAGACACCCAGTAGTTGTACATGCGCTGGGCATCCTTGGCGTTTCTGACAAGGCCAGAGATGTAAATACGGCCATCAACCTCGAATTCGTTGCCGATCACACGGATCACGGGGATGTATTTGCCAGCCCACTCTTTTTGTTCAAGGATTTCATAGCCGTTGATCTTGCAGTACATCACCCGTGGGCGCTCAGACATGCGTGATTTGACAGGCTTGCCAAACATGTCTCTGAGCATCTTATCTTCAGGCGTGCCTTCAAAGGCCGACTGGTTGCCTGGGTACAAATTTAGCTTGGTTTTGTCGTAGTCAATGTAGTAGTAACTAGCGATGCGAACTGTATCTTCATTGAGCCAGTTGCTAATTGATTGGTCACCTACGCCAAGGGACTGGAGCGTAGAGATAGGCGCAGCATCAGGGTACTGGCGCTCATATTCTGCTTTGGTCAAGTCTTCGGTGATGAAGCAATACTTGGCATCCGCGCCCGTTGGGTCTTGGATCAGCGGATCCATGTAGACCGAGAAGGAGTTGCGGATACGGCCAATCTTGATGTCCTGATCGAATGTGTTCTCGTCACAGTACTCGGTCATCAGGGTGATGTAGCCTTCGCCATAAGACACCTGATTTTCGCAGGCCGTGTCGTATGCCACGTCAGCGTCAGAGATGTACTCAATGTGGCGAATCATGCCGTTGAAAATCTCGGCCACTTCCACGTCAGCGTTGTCATCGACTGGGATGACCTTGGCGCCTGGGCGATTCTGACGCATGTCATTCGTTACTTGACGAACGTGCTGCGGCAGTTTGTTGATCGTTAATGTTGGGCGTGCGTTGATCGTCTGGCCCTGCACCGCACCGCGAGTGGCCAATACGTCAGCAGGCCATTGCCAGTGATTGTCAGGTGATCCGGCATAAAAGCGCAGATCGTCAATTTCGTCTTCACGGCTTTCGGCCAGCGCAGAAACGGCCATGTCTAACCGCGCACGAGCAGTTGTCAGAATGTCTGAGTCAGACTTTGGTGGTTTGCCGCCAGCAGCCACATTGGCCGCTGCGACCATTCCGGTTGGATCAGCCATTATTTTTTCTTCTTTTCTGCTTCACGTTTGACTGAATAGGCTATGGCCACTGCTTGCTTGACGGGCTTGCCAGCTTTGACTTCAGCTTTGACGTTCTTGCGGAAGGCTTCGGGTGATTTTGATTTAACCAATGGCATATTAACTCTCCGTGTGAAGAATAGCGTAATTCAAATTAATCGCTTCAGAATAAGCGTTATTGGTCACGTTTTTAATTTCTATCGTGAACGAGCCGTTAGCGATGGCTGAAATAAAAGCATTGTATGCACCCAAAGTGCCGCCAGAAGCCACGCTAACCACCACCACATCTCTGTTGCTGACTGTGCTGCAATTAACCACAAACACTCCGCTGGCGCTGGGGGCCAGTTGTGATGATGCAGTGGTAATCTGGCCAGAAGGCGTGTTAAGTGTTACCGCTGTGTTTTTATTGTTGGATTGAGTCACGGTGCCAAAAGCACTGGCCGCATAACCAATCGTGCCAGTAGTAACGATGTCGGTAGCCTTGACAATATCAGCGTTGATAATGTTTTGGTCTTCGTATGCAACGCCAATTGGCTTGGTATTTGCCATGATTATTTTTTCTTCGCTGTTTTAGCAGATTCTTTGAAATCTTTGGCTGAAGGCGCGTTTTTGCTGCCAGGCTTGTTCATTTTCTCGCCAGAACCAGCTTTAATGCGAGCCTGTTTTGCGTGGATGTTGGCATACAAGCCAGGTTTAGTTGCCATGATTTAACACTTCCATCGTTTAAGAGCTGCTTTAGCGCGTTCGCCATTCTTGGCGTTGGCCGCTACTGCGCCCATTCTTGCACAAAATGAATCCTTGCGCCCCTGATCTGCTTTTGTTTTTGGATTAGGCGCTGGCGCCTTGAGATTGCTGCCAGTTTCTCGATTGTACTTCTCGCGCCCTTTGGCGGTCAAGCCAGCACCTTTGGACACCGGCAACTTTTCGCCACGGCCAACGCTTAAAGAGACATTTTTCTTTGTAGCCATTTAACTTCCCATCCATGAAGTTGCAACTGCCGTGCGGTCAGAATATGCGCGGGTTCTTTCCTTCGCAGTATATTCCCTATGAGCCACGGGAAACGCAAATGTAACGCATATTGCGTCAGCTGCGTCAGGACTGGCCAAACCTCTGGCCTTCATGTCCTTCTTTGACTCCAAAAATATAGTGCCCCTTGAATCTGGCTTGATCATAGGCGAAACCAAATCAGTTTTCAAGAACCTATCTTTAGGAATTGACGCACTTCTTAGCCATTCCTTCATTTTTCCCCACATTTCGGCGCGTTTATTGCCATACATGATCGGATTTGCCGACTTATTGCCAAAGTTGACACCTTTGATCTTGTACCGCTGCTCTTTCAGGCGGTCAACAATGCCAGCGCCAAGCCCACCTTCATCAATGACCACCAGTGCAGGGCTAAATTCCTCAATGGCTTCAATGATGTGGCCAACAACCGTCATGGTGTCATCACCTCGATGACGGTCAATCCTCACAATGTCGCGCCCTTGTCGCACTGCAATGACAGTTGCGTCAGCACCAAAGCGTGCAGGGTCTACTCCAATGATGATTGGCGCCGTCTGATCCTTGTATTTCGGTCTGGCCATTGCCTCATCCACAATGTCAGCCGGAATAAACTGGTCATCACCCTCAGATGGGAACATGCCATAGACCTCGACATGGGCTTGTGAGCTGTCAGGGCCGTATTCGTCAATGATGTTTTGGTAGACTTGTTTGTCCGTGCCTTCCACCGTTCTGGCATCCACCACCTTGTTTGTCCAGAAGTCGCGCTTAGAGTTAAAGCACTCATAAAAGTAGCCAGTGTTTCGGCGTGGATTGGAAAAAGCCAGCCAAAGGCGGTTAGGCGTGTTCTCCGTAAAAAAACCAGCCGTCACAGCCCAGATTGAGTCGTCAATACCGCTGGCCTCGTCAAAGATCACCATCACACCATCAAAGTTGTGAACACCAGCGTAAGCGTCAGGATTCTCTGCTGACCAAAGCCGTCCCTCAACAGCCCAATACCGTGTGCCTTTTTTCAGGTCTTTTTCAACCAGTTCAGTTAACCAGGCAGCTGGCGTGATCTTGGTGGCCGCAACCTCAAACCAGTGGCTGTTAATGCTCATGGCCAACCACTTTGTAATCTCAGCCCATGTGACTGCTCTGAGCTGTGCTTCGCTGTTGGCCGAAATAATTGTTGTTGAACCGATGCGTGTACTGAGCATCCAAATGGTAAGCCAAGACACGAGGGCAGATTTGCCGATACCACGGCCAGAAGACACCGCACTGCGCAGGGTGTTGAAGTCAACTTTGCCCTGGTTGTTTTTGATGTGCTGAGTAATTTCTCTTAGGACTTCGCGCTGCCACTTGCGTGGCCCCTTGAAGTTGGCCAGTGGCGTGTTCTCTTGACCCCAAGGGAAGGCAAACAGCACAAACGCCTCTGGGTCATCAGCAATCGCTGGTGTCCACAGAGTGGCCATCAACTCTTGTTCGTCTTCGGGCTTGTAGATTGTGGTTTGCATTGAGCGAATAATAAACGAAAAAATAAAAATAAAAAATATTAAAAATTGTTCGCGGGGCTACCGTTACTGCGGCCCTTTCGCGCCGGCCCCACCCGCCCCCCATGGCTGGCTGGGGGCTTGTCCACAGGGACTTTTCCACAGTTATCCACAATTGCCTGTGGACAACTCAGACTGTAATGCCTGAGTAGTATTTTTTCTGTGGATAACTCAGCGTCAACTTAACATAATGGTCATTGTATAAAGCAGACGATGCTTTTCTTGTTGTTTGGCTTTCTTTTTGTTGCGTTTGCGCAACACGCGCGCGTGCGCGTAACCGTACAATTTTTATGCAAAAAGCGCATAACCTTTCCGATTACGCCTGCTTCGCTTCCACATCTACCACGTTACTGTTATCCATCAACACGCGCTGTTTGGCTTGAGTCAGTGCATCCATGACGCTAATTCTGTGATCGGTCACGGCAACATCAATGCGGTCACCGTAAGTTTTCGGTTTAAGTTTGGCAGCCACCCATTTGCGTGCTTCAACTTGCAGACGCTTTTGTTGAACCCAAGCACTGGCCATAGAGCCTTCTAAGCCATCTGGAAGCTCTTTGTCTGACAACTCAATGATTTCCTCTGCCAAACGGTCTGCGCGGTCTTCTACGGCCTTTTCGTAAGCCGCCCTGAACTCTGGGTTGTTCTTGATCATTTGACGCGCCAGCGAGTAACTGGGCATTCCCTCAGTTCTGAGGGTGCTAGTCAGGCTTTTGCCTTCTGAGATGCCACGCAGGATATTTTGCCAAGCCTCATGTTCTGCCGGAAACAAAGCTGGACGGCCTGGGCCTTCTCTTTGCACTGTCATTTCTGACGCCAAGTTATCAGTCACTTGTAAACTCCTTAAAAAAAGAAGGTACTCACGCCAAGTGGCGTTTTCCCCGAAGGTGCAGCAATGGCAACTGCGCACACCGTCATGTTATCACCTCAATCTCAACCTTGTACACATTCGGCCCACCAGACCTTTGGTTGTACTGCCACTCAATCATGTCACTGCCATCATCAACGCCAAGCCAGTCAGCCACACCGTCCCTGACCGCTTTAAACCCAGACTGTAGGTTATCCCCATCGAGCTTTCTTGGAGCCACCCTAGTCAACACCACGGTCACTGGCAGTATTTCCACGCCATAGGACTGTGCAACAGCTGCCAAGGCCATCCTAGTCTTCTGCCGTTGGGTTTTAGTCAACCTTGCTTTGGCCGCCCAATGCAACCGCATGTTGGCCACACTAACGATTTTCATGTCCATTTCTACTTCAATCACACCAACCCCCAACCTTGCCCGATTTTCCCAAAACCGAACCGAACCGAGCCGAAACAGTTTACGAACCGAAACCGAATGGGTATGTATACCCTTTCGGTAAGTTTCGGTTCGAAAAGCCGACTGTTTGAGCTGGCAGTTTCGGTAAGTTTCGGTAAGTTTCGGTTAATTCGGTTCATAGTTTCGGTTCAACCGAATTAACCGATTCGGTTACCGATTCGGTAAGTTTCGGTTCGTTCGGTACATCTAAATTCGGTCTGGTTCTGTAACCTCTGGAGTCCTCCAAAACCAACAACTTTTTAACCAAGCTATTAACAACTTCCCTAAATCGGTTGGATTTGATGCCATGTTCTTTGGCCGACTCGCGCCACTCATCGTAGGTTACCAAGTCCAAGACGCCGTTCTTTTCATGGCTCATTTGGATGGCCACCAGGCAGTCCAAGGTCTTCCTTTGGTTGCCTGCAAGGTAAGTTTTCTTTTGAATTGAACTGGTCAGGCCGCTAATGTCAACTGCCGTCAGGTATGCACCCTTGACCGCCAGACCGTGCTTGTCTTGAATTGGCAAGTCCACTTGCGTGATCTGGAAGTTCTTTGGCGCAGGCATCTCTGCGTCCTTCATTTTCTTAGACTCAAACGCTATGGTTTTAGTTCCCGAATCCAGCTGGCATCGGTATTCCGCATCCAATGCGCCCTTCAGAGCTGTGCTACCCCTTGACCGATCCTTGTCAGCCACGCCTGAGTGATGCACCACCAGAACGCAACAGTTCCATGGTTGGCGCAAGTAGGTGTCAAGGTGTTGAATGAACGCATTCATGTCTTGGGTGCTGTTCTCATCCCCGCCGTGGTTTCTGGCCAAGGTATCAATGATAATCATGGATGGAATGGTTCCCGCCTGCGCTGACAATTCCTTAATGCTTTCGGCCACCACCGCAGCCTCAGTTGCGTCATACAACTGCGCCGCACGGTGGCTTTTGTACAGTGGCGCACCGTCTAAGGTCTGACCGTTGCCAATCTGCCATGCCTTGAACCGTCTGGCTAGGCCATTGTGGCCTTCGCCGGCAATATAGAAAACCGAGCCTTGCTTAACCTCATGGCCATGCCAGGCACGTCCAGTCGCCACGCAACAGGCAATGTCGATACTGACGAAGGACTTACCGCCGCCAGGGTCACCAAACACTTGCGCCAGCGAGTCTGCCTCAATGTAGTCATCCACGATCCACTTGATTTGCGTGAGTTGCAGGCTGTCTGCCCGACTGAACTCAAACGCCAGTTTGTCCTTCATTGGCCCAGCCACGCGCTCGATCTGCTCTTTGACGGCATCCAAGCCTTGCAGGCAGTGAAGGTCATTGAAGTCTGTAGGCTTGTTGTCCACCATGTCCGAGTCTGAAAACGATGGGTACACAATCTCACCAAACACCAATGCCGCAGCTGCTCGGCCTTTAGTGACGCCAGGGTTGCCTTCAGTGAACTGGTCATTGTCTGCGCCGATCACAATCTTTGAGCCTGGGAACATCTCTTTGGCGCTCTTGGCCACCTTGGCCAAGTTGCCACAGTCAAATGCTACCAGCACGGTGTAGCCAGTCGCTTCATGGATTGAAGCGCAAGTGGCAAAGCCTTCGCCAATAAACACAATCTTGCGGTTACCGCGCAATTCGTAGAACCCGCCCTCGATCTTGCCGCCTTTAAGGAACCGCTTGTTGCCATCTGCATCAATGGTCTGGTACGACAAAATCTCGCCAGCCTGATTGATCACCGGCACAACCAGTCTGCCTGCCCTATCAATCTTGATCCCGTTGGCGCCAACATGCTTGCGCACAAGGTATGGATGGTCATTGCTTGCATCGGCATACGTTCCCACCTCATCCTCTGCACGCTCTGCGGCCACCGCCTGCGAGGCCAGTCTGTCTGCATCTTTCTTGGCCTTGACCTCTGCCACCCACTTGTCATGCTCAAAGCGCTCAGTAAATGACATTGCACGGCCAGTGTCTGCAATCCATTTGCTCTCAAACACTGGCTCTTTCCAACAGCCTGCAATGCCCACTGGCACTTTGCCACTGGTGTGCAAAATGTACCAACCATCAAGCGCACCCTTCTTGCTCGATACATGTGATACACGATGAATTTCACCGTCAGCAATGATTTGGTCTTTGATCAGCAGGCCAGCCGCCTCACAATGCCGGCGAAACCCTTCTTCTGGGTTGATCAAGTCTTGGCTCTCTGTGGCAGCCGCGAAGCCATTGGGGAATATAGAAGTTAAATTGCTCATGTTGTTATTCTCTCTTGAATTCGTTTACCGATCCATGCCACAACTGGCACGGCCCATGAATTACCCAATGCCTTGTACCGTGGCCCATCAGGCGACTCAGCTTTGCCGCGCCAAGGAATGTTGCTGTAATTATCGGGAAAGCCCTGAAGACGTTCGCATTCTATTGGGGTGAGTCTACGCACGGCCATAGACACAGCATGAATTGCGGCCACTTGATTTGTCACCTCTGTTGATTGTGGTGATCTGCTTGGGTCATTAGATGCGGTCAATGTTGGTGAAACAATAGCTGCACCGCCTTGATGCATGGATGGATTACTGCCAGAGGCATCAATAGTCTTTGAGATGTGCGCATCTGTGACATGGATGTCGTCTTTTAACTCGCCCTTGCCAGGCGCAATGTTATAAGCCACAGCATGAGGGCCTTTTGCTACCAAAGTGTCCATTGTTTCGCTAGACTCTGCTCGAAATTTATATTGAGCGTTTTGGCCTTGATTAAATGCTGCTCTGTCAAGAATAATTGGCGCTTCATGTAAACATGTAAGAGCTGGTGTGCCTCCATCGGTTCTGATCTCCGCATTTGCTTGGCCAGAAGACATTATGGTTGGCTCAATAATGGCAAATCCATTGTTTGTCCATTGATCGCTCCCCCACTTTTGATCCATGTTGGCATCTAATGTTGGTGCTACGCTTCGGCAATTTCCACGCTCCGCAGAGCTTGTTCCAGCGCTGGCGGCAATTCTTTTCCCCTTTTCTCTGCTCGGCGCAGTATCCCTGCGCACGCCCTCGAACTCAAAAAGAACCTCTGCGGGATCGAAGTCTTCTCTAGCACTTGCGACAACGAACACACGTCTGCGGCGTTGGGCCACTCCGAAATATTGGGCGTCAAGGACTCGCCACGCGACTGTTCTTTGGGGGCCAAACACACAACCAGAGTTTGTCCATTTTTCCCCTGGTGGGACGATTTGATCACTTTCCCCGGCAAGTGCGCCAAGAAAGCAGCCGAAGGCGTTGTCTTTGGTGTTGAGGACTCCGGGCACGTTTTCCCAGAAGACGATTGCTGGAACATCTCGTCGAACAGATCGAACATGGTCAATTGCATTTGCTATCCCTACAAAGGTAAGTGAAAGATTGCCTCTGGCATCGTCCAGAGAGTTACGAAGGCCAGCCACAGAAAAGGCTTGGCATGGTGTGCCACCACAGAACAAGTCTGGTGCTTCTACTTCGCCAGACAGAATCTTTTCAGGCAAGAGTGTCATGTCCCCATGGTTTGGGACATTAGGGTAGTGGTGCTTTAAGACCGCACAAGGGAATGGCTCAATCTCAGACAGCCATGCCGCTTCCCATCCAAGTGGATGCCAAGCGACAGATGCTGCTTCTATGCCAGAGCAGACAGAGCCAAACCTCATGCATCCACCTTGTCTTTACCCTCAAGGTAATCACTTAGCGCCTTGACAGTTTCATACATTGGCTCAGTCTCACCTGACATCAATCGGTACACCCTAGCCTCATGGATGCCTGCCTTTTCAGCAACCTTTTTTAGGTTGGCATCTATCAGCCTCGCCTTAATTTCCTCCAAATTCATCATAAAAATCACCTTTCTGAAAATATTTTTGTGAACTTGTGCAAATCTTAACACAAATCATGCTACAGTGACATCCATGCCAACGAAATTGTTCTTGGCATCACGCCGAAAGGCCAAAGGAAATTATATGAAACACAGCAAGTATTACCACTACCCCGAAGTCAAAAACGCCAAGCTGCACGCACGCGCAGAAGCAGCCCTTGACCTCATTCTTGCCATCTCAATTGGCATTGGCATGGCCGTCCTACTCGTTGCATGGTGGTCAGCATGAATTTCACACCCGCCTGCCCCAGCGGCTTAACTCAGTACGAGTGCGAACTTGAAGGTGTCGATCTGGTTTGCCACTTGGAATACATCCCCGAAGAACTTGGCTCACGCGACAGCCATGGCTTATCTAATGAGCCTGACTACCCCGAATCTATGGAACTTGTCAACGCCTATGTCAAAGGCACAGACGTTGACATTGGCCACTTGCTCATGCAGGGCTTAGTCGATCACATCACAACCACAGCACTTGAGGACTTTAAAAATGTTAATTACTGATTTGGTGGCGCAACTGCGCCAGGCTAAACAGGCCGAACTGGACGCCAAAAATGAGCGCCTGCGCATTGAAGGCTTGATCACTGAGCAGTTTGCCAAGCCTGAGAGCAACGAAGGCTCACACAATGACGAAGACTTCACCATTGTTTGGAAGCTCAATCGCACGGTTAACACCGATCACTTGGCAGCCGACTATGACGATCTGCCTGACAACGCCCAGCGTGCATTTAGATGGAAGGCCGAAGTCAATTTAGCTTACCTTCGCACACTTTCCGAAATTGACCCTGCCGCCTACAACATGGCTGCCGTGTTCATCACTAGCAAACCCGCAAAACCATCCATTGAACTGAAAGACTAACATGGCATTCGATCTATCCTCCATTTCCAAAACCAAACGTGTACGCTCACCCAAGATTGTTGTGGTTGGCCAAGGCAAGATTGGTAAGACAACTTTCGCGGCCATGGCGCCCAACGCCATTGGCATCTTGACCGAAGACGGCGCTGACGCTGTAGACGCAAACGCCTTCCCTCTGGCGTCCAGTCTGCCTGAAGTTTATGCAGCCATCGACACGCTGATCAACCATCAGCATGACTTCCAGACGCTGTTCATTGACTCGCTTGACTGGTTAGAGCCAATGATCCAAGAGTATGTGTGTAAGCAGAACAATTGGAAGAACATCGAGCAGCCAGGCTTTGGTAAGGGTTATGTGGCCGCAGCTGAAGAATGGCGCAACCTTTTGTCTGGCTTGGAAGTTCTACGATCTGCCAAGGGCATGGGCATCATCTTGATTGCGCACGACAAGATCAAGCGCATTGAAGACCCGCTGACCGAGGGCTATGACAGCCATGTCCTGAAACTGCATGACAAGGCCGCTGGCTTGGTGCAAGAATGGGCTGACGTTATTGGCTACGCAGGCTACCGCATCTTTACAAGCAAGACAGACGCAGGGTTTTCTAAGAAAGAAACCAAGGCCACCACCACTGGCGAGCGCATCTTGCACGTTGAACCACATCCAGCTCATTGCGGTGGTAACCGCTTTGGCCTTCAGAATATGCCGCTTGACTGGACGGCATTCCAAGCAGCGCTTACCCAAGCGCAGTCTTGATCACCCCAGTTCGTAACTTAACTTTTTAGGAAATTTATCATGGCTCAGTTTAATTTTGACGCATCTACCGTCGCCCCCCAAGCATCTACAGGCCCACTGCCTGCCGGCACTTACTTGGCACACATCACCGAGTCTGATGTGCAGCCCTTAAAGTCTGGCAATGGCGAAGGCTTGAAG
>Ga0181357_1000030_pt1 | contig 36295 bp, 28 predicted proteins | sample Fa13VDMM110DN_FD_130094 | JGI IMG/M metagenome (GOLD analysis project Ga0181357, IMG submission 130094) | Freshwater viral communities from Lake Michigan, USA - Fa13.VD.MM110.D.N | ecosystem: Environmental > Aquatic > Freshwater > Lake | place: USA: Michigan | collected 2013-09-24 | reverse complement strand
CCTTGACTGCACGTTTCATCAGCCACCGAATCAGCGGCATCGTGTGTTTTTCTGGAATGTCGAACGCGCCGTGGATCCCCCAGCCATTCACGCGCACCCATATTGTTCGCACTGGCTTTTCCGTTTTGGTCATTGTCTTGAATTTAGTCGAACGAGTAAATTTAGTAACGAGTCTGTTCCGGTGTTGATTCGGCGCACGTTTCGCATTTCATGGGCGCAATAAATACCTACTTTAATTACGCTGGCAACGAAAATCTTGCATTATTTTTGGCAGCGTCTAAACGTCTTGCCCGATGCAATTTCTGTCCCGGCAAAAAAGGTCTCGTATTTTTTTCCACTGCTGATTAAATGTTCGCCGACCACTCTCTATTACCATGCTGTTTTCCGCTTATCTTGGGGTTGCCGGGCTCACTGATGTAGGTTATCGGTTTTATACAACGTCGGAAACAGCCGTGGCTGCGCGCAGTCAGACAGGGGTGGTGGATGCCGGGGCGGGGTGGTATTCTGTTTCCATCGCACTCCCTGCCACGGCTGTGAGTGTGCGGTGGGATTCCACAGGCACCCCGGCAGCAGTGGCCCGGGAATATTTTTACGGTCCCTCCGAGGGAGTGATCATTGCGGCCAATGCCGGTGTGGGGGCGTACGCCATTACGCAAACGGTGACGGACGGGACAGATCCGTTGGTGGGCGCCACTGTCCGGCTGTATGACGCGAGCAGCCTGACGGCTTATGTTGTCGTCACCAACGCCAGCGGAGTGGCGGGTTTTTCGCTGGATGCGGGAAGTTATACCCGCAGTATCACCAAAAACGGTTATTCGTTTACCCCGGACACACTTGTTGTCAGCGCGTCCGCCAGTGTCTCATCGGCAATGGCCGCCATAGCGGTCCCGTCCCCGGCATCCCCAGACCTGTGTGTGGTGTACGGAACTTTTTTGAAACCCAGCGGGGCGGCGCTGGCTTCTGTCAATATTACATTCACCCTGCACGCGGAGCGGAACACCACGTCCGGGGGCAACATCATCCAGAAGACGGTGTGGACAGCCACCACAAATGGATCGGGAGTCCTCAGCCAAAGTCTTGTGAGGACAGACCAGTTCAACCGTCCCAACGCTTTTTACGAAGTGACGTGCCCGGAATTGAAGTGGCACAAAAAGCGCATGACGCTCGCTGCGGCATCCTTTGATCTGTCCACGCTATAACCCATGCCTGCCGCACCACGACTCCCATCTCCCGGGTACACCGTAGCGGAGTTTCCCTCGCCTAATCTGGCGGACAAGGTTCTCACGGAAGTTTATGACCATACCCGGTCCCACTTTGGTCCGCGCAATCGCTACACTGAAATCCCGGCCTACGGGACCGAGCACCCGGACCAGCCTGATTTTCTGCTGGTGCATGTGAAATTGGAGGCCCCGGAGCGGATGTACAAGTGGTACTGGGTGAACGATCGGTTGTCGGAGGATGACTACAACTACTCCATTTCCTACCCGGAGGACGACGAGGACTATCCAAGAATTGTGAGGGACTACTTGGTGCGCCGCACGGAGTTCGCTTCCGTGGATGTGGACGACCACGTTGCTGATCCCACATTCGCCACAACTTTTCTGACTTCGCAGCAGCTCAAACGGATTGACGATCCTGTGTTGAACTCGCTCTACGTCAATGTGGAGGAGGTCTATGAGGTGATTCCCGGCCCGCTTGTTTTGACCACCCGCTACGATCGTTTTCTGGGCGCGGTGAACGTCACCACGCAGGCTGTGTGGGCGGCGGGACAGACCACCACGCTGACAGCGACTGCACAGACTACTTACGAAGCCCGGAGAGGGTCGGTGGAAGTGCTCAACAAAGTAGTGGAGACCTATTCGGACGGAGTGAGCCCCACGTTCCCTATTCTGGTGGAGGACTTGTGGGACAAGGAGCGGGGCGACATCCAGCGTACCTCGCAGCTTGTTGTGGCGACGGGCAGTGAGGAAGGGTCACATACCGCGTCCGGGGCCATCATCACCGAGGTGAACTACGAACCGTTCAATCAGTTTTTATTGAAGAAAGTCATCGAGACAGGGAACGGAACGTATCCCACACTTACTGCGGACGTTTTCGACAAGGAGCGCGGGCCGTTGCAGCGCACCACCCAGCTTGTGCTGGCGGGGGGTTCCGAGGCCAGCACTTTAGTAGATCTTGCCGGGATTATAACAGAGACCACATACGAGCCGTATAACCACCTGCTGTTGCGGAAAGTGATCGAGACTGGGAACGGAACGTATCCCACATTTACTGCGGACGGATACGATCCGGAGAAGGGGGCTTTTGAACAAACCACCCAGCTTATGGTGACGGGTGTTTATGCGGGCAGTTCCACCGTCTCTGGCGGTATTACGGTGACCGAGATCAAATACATCCCGTATAACCATTTGCTATTGCGGAAGGAGATCACTACGTGGACGCTGCCCGGGCCTTCACTTGTTCAGTACTTGATGGATTCTGAAACTCGCAGCGCGGTGACGGTGACTACCCAAATGGTGGTCAATCCCGCAGGTGCTTATGTACAGAGCCCGGGCTCCACCATCGAGTACAAGCCTATCACGGATGGCTACGGTTTGAAAGTCACAACGACCCTTGCGAGCTACGCCTCGGTGACACATACGGTAAAAGAAGTGGTGACGATGAATCTTCCCCGGCTGATCACCGGGGTTACCGCCGCCTCGATATCTTCCTTGGACGGGTCTGTTAAATCCACTCTGAATTGGGCTGGCAGGGAAGCCACGTCTGCCCAAGTCCCCTCAACGGTCACGGTTTCTTACAACGATCAGGCTACACTGACGGCTGCCGCACCTGCGGTGGGCTACGCCCCGGTGTTGCAGAGTCTGGTTTATGACGGGTTGTTCTTTTCTGCCAACGAACGGGGGGTATTGAATGACGCCATCACGCTGGGGCCGCTCACCACATCCAGCACCAACCCGAAATGGGGTGCCGTTACAGAGGCTTCTGTTTTGTGGGGGGCGTCTTCCCCTATTTCTGCGACCCAATACATCGCCCTGATCGGAGTTTCGACCACCGTACTTGAGGTGACTATCGTCCCTTGGAAATACAATCTTTATCGGATGGAAGTTCGCCGGATCACCCTGCGATGAGCCTGTTCGATTCCACTGCTCCAGAGTTTGCCGCCCCGGAACGGATCGTAAGGGCGGTCATGCCGCTGACTCCTGCGGGAAGCATGGATGGCATCGCAGGCACCGGACAGCGTCCGGGGTTCGACCCGGGCCGTCCCGGAATGCCGGATGTAATAAAACGCTTCCCGTTCGAAGTGTACATTGTGGGGTACTCTGACGCCGATCGCACCACCGCTTATGTAAAAGTTTATCGGGGAATCATCCGGGCGAACAACGACGCCCTGACGACAATAGCGATCAGTTTCATAGACACACAGTTCTCGATTAACTCCACCACGACTTGGTTGTACTTGGAAGCAGACTTCGACAGTAATGGGGCGCTGGAGACTGTCACGCTGAATGCGTCCTCTTCGTTCGGGGACGGGACTGGTACTTTCCACAAAGGAACCGGGGCGGACCGGAAGTGGTACCACCCCATCGCCCACGTCCGGGCGTTCAAGACCGGGAAGGTGGGCGGGGGTGTTCCTGACAGCGGAGAGTATGGGCACATCGCCACGGGCTATTTCATTTCCCAAAAAACAAACACCCATCTTGCGGTCGGGTATTATTACGGCAATCCTTTCTACGGTGCGACCTACGGCGACACTGCCACAAACTATCCGATGCTCGTTCCCGCGCCCGGAGGACAAGATTGATACTTGACACTCCGGACAAATAATTGAATGTCCCGGCAACTAGAGACAGCTACGCAGCGCCGCGTCTCCGCATTTTTGTCATCTCCAACACATCATGCTAACTCTAGGGGTCGCCAAACAACGCCTCGCTTCCTTTGCTTCAGCCGACGATCTGGTTGAGCGGATCAACCTCGCTTGCGAACTTCTTCTCACCGGGCAGGATCACAAGGGCAGCATTGAGAAGGTGGCGTTTTCAGTGACTGATGGATTGCTCACGCTTCCCCGCCAGTACTTTGGATGTCTCGGAACCACCGTACAGGATTTTCCACACCCCATCTACAACCAGTGGTATGAGTTTGTCGGCAGCGGGCCCGGCACCTGCGAATCGGCCTGCCGCGCTGTGATAGACTTGGGGGACGGCTACGTGACCACGCAGGATATTTCCGCCATTGATGATGACGGCGCACTTTTGAAGGTGACCAGCGAGCTGACGGAAGATGCCGGGTTGGAGATTCTGTTGCGCGGACTGGATGCGGATCTGGCTACAATCTACACCACGGACTCCGGCGAGCGGGTGGAGGGGGAGTATGTGGATCTCGCCGTGGCTGGAACTACCTCGGCCTCCACATTCACCTCGTTGAAACAAGTCATCAAGCCGGTGACCAAGGGGCGGGTTTATGTGTACGTCGTAGGCACTACGGACACTTTGATTGCGACGTACGAGCCCTCGGAGGAACGGCCCTCCTACCGGCGATACCGGGTGCCCGAGCTGACGGACGAGGATGAAACCACTTCCGTGGTGGCGCTTTGCCAGCGCAGGCACGTGGACGTGGCTGATGACAATGATCCGCTGCCGGTGGATAACATGAACGCATTGCGGGATGCCATGCTGTCTTTGGAGTACAAGTCACAAAATGATCTGGAGCGGGCTGGAACCTATCTCCAGTCAGCCATGCAGTTGCTTTCCAAGGAACACCAGCGGTATCAACCTGCGGCATCCTACCCGAGTGCGTTGAACATGCCGGGGTATCTCCCCATTCGCTCTTTCTACTAATGTTTCACGATCTAATTTCAGAAGATAATCCGGAAGCCGCGTCTTTTTTGGACCGGGAGTTTGGCGCTATGGATGAGGGTGGGCAGCACGGGACGGAACCGAGAGATTCCCGGCCTGCGACCGGACAGTACGACAGTACGGGGAGATTTACCCCCAGCGCCCCGATGGAGGAGCCCAGCAAGCGTAAGGTCACCCCATTGATCTCCGCAGAAGAACTGGCTGCTGCTCCGCCGAGTATGCGTCCCTTTCTAAGAGGAGGGGCGGGAGATGTTGCAGGCAAATCTGCCGGGGTTCAAACAGACAAAGATCGTCTGGTGTCGGACATCATGTACGACAAGTCCGGTCCGCGCTGGAAGTCGCTGTGGCCGAAAGAAACTCCTGCCCGGATTGCTGAGCCTGCGGCCCGGACTTTTCCGAATGATATTTCGCCCGGCTTTCAAGCAAGCGGGCAGCTAAAGGATGGAATGCGGCATACGGATACGCTGCTCCCGTCTGGTGAAATTTCCCGCGAGATTCAAACACCCGGCGGGCAGGCAGCCCGGTCAGTTCTTCCCGAGGGGAGTCTCAGCCCCGTCACACAGTTCCTTGCAGAAAAACCACGGGACGTGGGAGTGCTAGGTGCGAAAGGTCTGGAAGGCACGGCAGGCGAAGGGCCAGATCCCGAGCAGCAGCAGCAGCCAAAAGGGAAGTCCGAGTTTGCCAAGGCAGTGGAGGGAATCAAACAGCGTGAAGAGGATCGGGGAGCGGAAATACCGGGAGTTCCCGAGGGGGACCGCTTGGCGCCAGTTCCAATAGCGCGGCCTCCCCAGCAACCAGTGTATGGGGAGTTGCCGAATGAAAGTGTGCTGGCTCCGCCTCCCATCCGCCCAGGGTCCAATGCCGCGCTGCCTTACAAAAGGGCACGGCCCGATACAAAAACCTTTAGGCCCGTCCCGGCCATGTTTGTGCCGGGAAAACAAGATCCCAGATCTTCCATGCCATTGTCCGACTCCGAGGCGGGAGCCGCGCAATTACACGAATATATGACACAGCAGCCGGGGCGGGCTGTGCGGGTGGGGAACGACCTTTTCCGGCAGGGAAAAACCGCCGGAGAGACAGCAACCAATTTTCGCAACATCATGCGGGGGGCTTCTGAAAGTGACCGGACCCGTGGATATGCCTTGGGGAGCATACTTTTCAAAAAGCGATAACCACTTATCAATATGGGCGAACCTTGGAGACCATCGAAGGCCAGATCGGATGCCGAAAGTTACAGACGGCAGCAGGCGGAGACTGCCCGCGCCGGGCTTGAACTGCGTCAACAACAGGCAGAGAAACAGGAGGAACACTTCGGGCTGACTTCCCAACTGGCGGAATCCCGGCTCAAGCTCGATCAGGGCAAGGCGATCTACGAACAGCAAAAAGAGATCATGGAAAGGAAGATGGAAGCCGTCGCTTTGCGACAGAGTCTTGAGTTTCGGGATGGCATGGCAACGATCAACGAGAGCGACCCGCATTTCGAAGTCAAGATGGCGGTCTTGAACAGAGTGCTCCCTTACGCGGGACAGGACCCGGCACTGAAGCCCTATATTGAGGCAAAGCTCAAGGCTCGCGGTTCTGTCTTGGAGGGCAACCAAGCGTTGAAGGCCGCAGGCATCAACAATCCGGACGCATACGCTGCGTTTGATAAGGACGGGAACTATTTGCACACCGACTACAAAAGGATCGAGCAGGACATCTTGAGGACCAAGCTGGGCGCCGTACAGGAGGCGGCCCGGGTGACTGGGGGCGTTGCATCTCTTGCTCCCGGAGGCGGAGTCGGTCTTGGTAAGGTGATTAGCCAGCGGGCTACGGTGTTGAACTTGGTATCGGAAGGAAAGATCACCAAGGAAGACGGTAAAAAGATACTAGGCAATGTGGAAGGAGTCTCTGTGGAACAGTTGCGTAGGAATATAGCCGGGGAAATCTCGGCTAAGAGAATGACTCCTGAGCAGGGCAAAAAACGATTGGCTGAGCTTGAACCCGTGATTGCTGCACAAGATGTTGATTGGAACTCGGCGGCAGCCGCAGGCGAAGCGGCGAAAACGACGCTCGCTACTGCGAGGGCGAGTAAAGAGGCCGAGTTTGATTTGAAAAAAGCGGAGGCAAGGGCCGCTCTTTTGAAGAGATACACCAAGGAGGAAGTGGACGAATTTATTCCCGTGACCCCGAAGAAACCCGCAGCGGCAGCGGCAGCGGCAGCGGCAACTCCACGAACTCCCGCCCAGAAAGTTGCGGACGCGGCGTTTGATGCGCCCAAATAATTTATGGCCGATACCGAAACCAAAGACGACTACCAGTACTCCATTGACCAGATCGTAGCGGACCCCCGCTATGCCGCCGCATCGCCGGAAGAAAAGGCGATGAGCGTGATCCGGGGCGGGCTGCTTGCCCGCGAAGGCGTCATGGGAAACAGCGACTTCAGTGAGCTGGAGCAGCATCTTGGCTATCTCGACCAGCAGGAGAATGACGCGCTCTCCACGGCATTGTCTGCTGACCAGTCTGGTCAGCGCACACTTGCGGATCTGACTGACCTGAAATCCAATTTCGAGGAACAGCGGGCGGCAACGACAGATGAAACCGAAGCACAGAAACTTCAGCAGGACTTTTTGCAGTCCCGCTTTAAGTTGCTGGATGAAGCCCGCAAGACCCGGCTGAAGGAAAAAAGAACAGCAGACGAGGCAGATTTCAGGGTGGCGGCTGACAGGTACACAACGACTCTCGGTAAGCTGGCTGCGGACGAAGCTGTAACACGGGGAGTGGGAGACACGTTTCTTCAAGCGATTGAATTTGGGGACAAGGACGGAACTCCGGGCCCGGGCCAGCAGTTTCGTCAGCAGGAACGGGCGGCGGACATGGTGAAACTCTACATGGACAACGACCTGTCCAAACCTGCCGAAGTCGCGGACGCCACGGATCGGCTGAAAATCGGGCTGTTGGGTGCGGTCCCTGATCGGAACGATCCGAAATTCCGGGACATGTACCTGCTGGATTTTGGCACCAACAAACTGGATTCCGTCAAGCTGTCCTCCGGGCGGGTGTTGGTGAACCCCAAGTTGTTGTGGAATAAATCTGCGTGGGATGCACAGGTTGATTCGCAGCACACAACTCCGGCAGAAGCTGCGGCAGCCAAGGCGCGGAGGATCACGTTGCGTGACAATGCGGCGGATGTTACCCGCGAGAAGCTGTTGTCCTACTCCAGCTTCCGGGAGTTTCTGCACAAGGAAACCAAGGGGGCGCATGTCACTCAGTACAACTCTGGCGATGTCATTGATAAGTACATGCTTACCGATCACAAGTCGGATGATCAGTGGACCAAGTTCATGCAGCGGTTTGAGCAGCAGGGGCGCGCGCTTTACACACAGGTCGAAGGACTTTATGGGATGACCGGGCTTCCCGGCAGCGAAGCCGCCCGGGAGGCTGCGATGGGGGACATAGAAGCGTCCGCGTACATCGGCGAAGAGCTTGAACTGGCGGGACAGAGTCGCGGGGGTCGCTTAGTCGCCGGGGCGATGGACGTTTTCATGTCCGTGGCCCCCTCCATTTTGACCGGCGGTGCTGCCAAGGCGGCAGGTCTGGCAGGCAAGGCTGGAATGACCGCGCTGGCGGCGTCTGCCGCCGCGCAGTCCGCCGGGGGGAACTTTTCCCAGTTCTATACGACGCTTCGGGATCAGGGGCTGGACGACAAGCAGGCTCACGCGAGGGCGGTTGTGCCTGCGCTGATTACCGGGGCCATCACAGGAGTATTGACCAAGGTGATGAGCGGGGGCGCTGAAGCGGCCATAATCGGTGGCGGGGCTAAAGTGGCAGGCGCTGGCTGGAAAGCGGCCATCAAGGCAGGCACCAAGAGCGGGATACAGGAAATTCCCGAGGAAGCATTTGATCAACTGGGTTCCGGGTTGGTGGAGAAATCCATGATAGACCCGACCCGGAAATTCGGCGACATCCTGTGGGAATCCTTGGAGGCGGGTGGAATGGGATTTTTTGGAGGTCAGGCACTGGGCACCATTCATAACATAGATGAACAGAGAGCGCAGACCAAACAGCGTACTGGGCTTTCCAAGGAACTGACGGAGAGCATTCAGCAGACCATTGCTGCCATCAATGATACTGACGATCCTGCTAAACTCACCCTGCTGGCGGCAAAGATCGGGGAATACACGAAACTTGCGGCGACTCTGGCTGCTCAAGGGAGTCCGCACTCCCAAGCCGCTGCGGAAAAGCTTGTAGATATTTACACGCAGAAGTTCAGCGGTTTGCTGGGCGAGACAGTGGCGGCAGCCTCGGCGGCGGAGGAGTCAGACATCGCTTGGGGAGTCAGGATAAACGAGGCTGGGAAGCGCGAAGCGGTCCTTGATATCACGGGCACGCCAGCGGAAGCGGAAATCAGGAGCGCGTTGGCTGCGCTTGCAAAGGACACGAGCCTTAGTGAAGAAGAGAGGAACAAGATGAAGGCGGGTCTGGAGGCTAGGCTGCCAGCGGCAGCAGCCGCCTCACCGCTCCATGAAGCGGGAGCGAACAAAGGACTCGCAGCAATCAAAGTAACCGCAACGCAAACCGGCACAAGCGGACAAAGCGGTTACACGACATTCGCAACCGAAGCAGCAGCAGCCAGCTACATAGCACGACAACGCGCCGCCGATCCAAATGTAGTCATCACTGTTGCCGGGATAAATCATGCTGGGTTGAATGCAGCGGGGGTAGCAGAAGCGGTAGCCAGACTGAATGCCGCACCGGCAGCACCCGCCGCATCGCGCAGGAAGCAGAACGATCCCATGCCGACACCGGAGGATTTCGCCAAGCTGGATGATGCCGCGCTGGATGCTAATATCAGTAGTGTCAGCAAGATGGTCGCTGCCGAAGCGCAGGACTCGCCGGATGCGCCGTTTCTACGAGCCGCGCTCATCGCATTGCGGGCACAGAAGGCACGGCGCACGGCAGCACCAGCGGCACCACCACTACTACCGCCCGTCGCAATTCCTGAAGAGCCACAAGAAGTTGTCGCCGCCCGGGAAGCGGGGCTCACCCTATCGGCTGACGGGACAGTGAACATTGAGCTTCCAGAGGACACGAGCCCTGCGGATCTCGAGGTCTTTCAAAAAGCAGTTGAGAACCATCCCGGCGTTTCCGACGCCCAGAAGGAGGCGATCGTCAATGCCATTAAAGCCCGGCAGGTGGCCAAGCGGGAGGCCGACAGCGGCGGAGACCCTCAGTTTGTTCAACCAATTTCTCTGGAACCGTCATTGCAGTTGCAGGCCCGGGCATTTGCGTTCGCCAAAAGGCAGGCCGAGCTGGATGCCGTACGGGTTGAACGGGCTGCGGCACGCGCCAAGGATCAAACCCGGCTCGCCGACATGACGCCGGAGCAACGGGCCGCAGCAGAAATGCTGGCTCGTCAGGCGCGACCCGGAGTGGCGTTTGTTGACCGTCGTCCGATAAATTGGGTGGAACCTGCATCCACGGTTGTTCAAGACCCTTCGGGCGCCCGGCCTCCACTACACACATACTACACCCGTAATCCGGCGCGGGCGGAGCAGATGACTGATGCAGAGTTGCTGAGTGGGAAGGTAGATGGCCAAGTCTCGGATGCTGCCGTCCTTCAGGCCATCACAAACGGCACGCCTGTGTCCGTTGATGCGATGGAACGGTTCGCACAGAAGACCAAGAAACCCGAGGAGTATCTGCCTGATGGCAGTGCAAAGACAAACGGGGTGCCTGATGGATACACGTTGCAGGGGCATGACCCGGAGAAAACGGACGATGAAAACCGGAAAACCGCTTTATATGTCAAGCAGTCGGTGCCGAAAAGTGCTGTCGCTCCCGCACCGGGACTGAAACTGCCCGCCGCACCCATCACTTCTGCCACGGCTGACGGGACTGATGTAGCTGACCCTGCTGTTATCCCACCCGCCGCACCCGACCCAGCTCTAAGCGAGGCCGTAAAAGTAGCCAAAGCAAATTCTGAGGTGGCGACGGCAGCGGCGGTGGCAGCGAGGGCGAAGGCAACAGCGGCAGCAGCGGAAGCAGCTAGAATAGCGGGCGCGGCTCCAGAGGAGTCAGACCCGGCTGCTTCTACATCCGCACCAACAGACTTTGTTATTGGACAATCTGAGTTCGAGATTGGTGGGAAGGATTTTCTGTTTGACGGAATCATCACTACGTCTTCGGGGGGAAAGCTTAACCAGTGGGTGGACCCGACGAATTCGGAGATAAAAAGGTGGACCTCTGTATCGGATCATGCGACCTCTTCGGCTTCCCCGGCTCCTGCTTCCGGCGCGTTTGCCGAGCTAAAGGCAAAGGCAAACGCGGCAGCAGCAGAAGCGGAAGTGGAGGCAAAGAAGGCAGAAGCGGCGGCCAAGGCAGCGGAGGCAGCAGTAGTGGCCGCAGAAGCGGCGGCCAATGTAGTGCCTGTCGCTCCGCCCGTTGTTTCAGAGCCTTCCGCAGCGGAGGTAGCAGCGGCAGCGAAGGCAGTGGCAGAAGCGGAAGCGGCAGCGAAGGCAGTGGCAGAAGCGGAAGCGGCAGCAGCGGTCGCAGAAGCGGCAGCGGAGGCAGCGGAGGCCGAAGCAGCGGCAGCAGCCAAGGCAGCGGCAGACGCGGCGCCCCCTGTTTTGCCTCCCGCCCCTGATGCTGTGACAAGGAAGATACAGGCATTAGTTACGAAGGCTGTCAAAAGGATCAATTACGAGAAGCTCCGGGATAACCGGGTCGAGGAGTGGAAGCTTCAGCTCAGCAAGTCCAGCTCGCTTAATGCGGAGGAGCGGGCAGTGGCGGAGCACCTTCGAGCTACCTACCGGCTTAACACCGAAGTTAAGGGACCGAAGGGGGCCTTCGCTGTTGCCAAAGAGTTTGCCGCACCCGCCGAGTCAGCAGTTGTGGGGGCGATTTCGGAACAGATAGACGAGTACAAATTAGACCCTGAGTTCAAGCGAACAGCTGCTGTGGCTTACATTCGCAAATTGATTGCCAAGGGAATGATCCGTCCCGGCAAAGACGGTGCCCGACTTGCTGAGATTGAGGAAGAGCTTGCTATAAAGGGAAAAGACAAAAACAAGAGTGGTAGGACTATACTTGACCTCATTTCTGAGAGTGATCTTCAGGACCCCAACGCCATCCCGCCTGTCGCACCCGCTCGCGTAGCTGAGATTGGCAGGACCAGTGTGGACCCACAAACGGGTAGTGTATTTGTTGAGACCACGTCTAATAAGGACGGTAAGAATTATGCGTTCACGGCTGAAGTAAAAAAGGATAAAACTCGATGGTATTTCTCTGCGGAGGATGTGACGACTAAAGGAGAATACGCAGGGACAAAACTACTATCCTCTGAAAAGGTTAGGGCACTTGCTGTTACGGCACTTGGTGAGTCTTTTGTTAGCGCCGTCGAGGCGGCTCACAAAGACGCTTCGGACAATGGATCAGATGCGACAGATAGAGCCTTTGAGGCGTTAGAGAGTGCGCTCGCAACACTGAAAGCACCTCCCATCGCACCCGATCCAGTTGTAAACGAGGCGACGAAGACAGCGAAGGCGGCCAAAGAAAAATCTGAGGTAGCCAAGGCAGCGGCGGTGGCAGCAAGGGCGAAGGCAACAGCGGCGGCGGCAAAGGCGAAGGCAGCAGCAGCAACAGCAGCAGCAGCAGCAGCGGCGGCAACCAAGGCAACAACCAAGGTAACAACCAAGGCAGCAACCAAGGTGACACCGCCCGTTGTGTCAGATGCCGCAAAAGCAGTGGCTGATGCCACAAAAGCAGTGGCTGACTTGGAAGTGGAGCATAAGCTGGCGCTATTTAATATCATCACGCTGAAAGCCTTGACGCAGGAGAGGGACGAGAAGCTGGAAGGCCTGAAGAAAGGCATGGAGAAGGCCCGTACTCTGACGAAAAAAGGGACAGTTAAAGCTGGCGCGGGAATCCTTACGGAAATGATTAAGGCGGGTACGGTCGTACTGACCAAGGCCCGGCATAAGGCAGTACACGACGCGATCGGGAAACTCGATGAAGCGAAGGCCCGCGAATCCGAGGTGTTCAAACTGATTCACGACAGTGAATTGCGTGTTCCGGGGATACCAGAAAATCTGGACGACGATCTGGCCAAGGCGAAAAAGGTAGCCAAAGCAGCAAAGGCAAAGCTGGCCGGAGCACAGGCAACACTGGCCAAGGCACAGGAGGACGCCCAAACGACAGGCGAGCCGTTACCCGATGTTCCAGAGGATGTCCTGCCCGCAGGCCAAGAGCCTGTTGAGTTGACACTCGACCAGCAGGAAGCCTTTGCCGAGTTGAAACGGATTGCCAATTCCAATTACGCCGAGACGGCTAAGCGGGTTGAATACGTGGCATTGATGTATGAAATGCTTAACAAGGACCTGATCACGGATGATCAGGAAAGGGAGTTTAATGTCTTGTCGGACAATCCTAAGACGACCGCCTCGGATCTTGCCGATGCACTCGCCGGATTCGTTGTTCGCATGGAGGTGAAGGAGAGCGGGGAAATTCCAGACGCAAAATTTATTAACAATGTGCTGGGTGTGGTGTTGATATCCCGTGGGCACAGCCCCAATGATCTTGCGTTTGTTCCGGCGCAGGATACCAACGAGGTGTCTTACACGACAGTCGCCTTCGGCACACTGAAGGGGGCATCTGTGGTGCTGACAAAGATAGGCCCCGTCAAGAAGGGCAAGAAGGGCAAGAACAGCGGCCATTATTTTGATCCGGAAGGTAACGATCTGGGTAAAATTCGTGAGGAAGCCATCCGAAAATGGGTGACAGCCCACATCGCCGACCTTCGGACTATGGTGCCCACACCACGCATAGCAAAGCTGGTCCGGAGATCGGGTTTGGAAAAATCCCTTCACATTCCCGTCACCGATTCCCGCAGGTTACACGAAGTTCGCATTGAACGTGATAATGTGGGGACAGAGATGGAAGCTCTCCGGGCAAAGTCTCCCAAAAGCAGGGGACTCAAGCCGTTGAGGGAGAAATTCAACGCGCTGAATGATTTGCTCCGAATCAAGTTCCTCAACGACTACTACTCGTTGTTTCCCAAGGGGTACTACTCCTTCGGGGAATGGATGGAAGACGCGAGTAAGATAGGCGAACGTGTTTCGGAGGGCGGTAAAGAGAGGGCAGTCAACGCGGACTTCATCACCTCCCGGGCTGCTGTGCTTCAGCAAACGTCCAAGTTGATGGTGGATACTTTGTTTGCCGTCGCTGCCGGGATGCCGCTTACAGCGGAGAACTCGAAAGCTTTCCGGGAAGGGGCACTGAACGCGCTTATCAATCCCGAGGACACCGCAGAGCGAGAGGCGGAATTGCACCAGCGACTGGCCGACGCCCTGCGATCTGATGTCCCGAGCGCCATACAGATGGCGAAAGGGGCGTTGAAGCGTTTCCTAACACCAAATATCATAAAGACAGGTCTGGATTTGGGCATCGAAACCGAAGGCCCGAACGCCCGGGAAAACGCCCAGAAATTTCTGGCCAAGTTCGTTCCCGAGGGCAGCCCCCATCCAGACTCTGCCCAAGTGTTGAGTTTTTTTACGGTGACATTTTCCACCTTCATGTCGAACTGGTCGTCCAAGGTGCATCTGGCTCAGGAAGTTGTGCTACAAATAGCGAACAAGATGTACTGGTCCACCCTGCTCTTCGGCGATCCCACCTTCACGATTATAAAGAAGGGCGATGCGAAGAAAGGTACCGTGAAAGGCCAGTTGGTAAGACAAAAACTGAGGTCTGCATTAGAGACCCGGATGGGGGATGTGGACGAGTATCAGAAGCTGGATACAGAAGGAGCACGGATTGACCTCGCCGATAAGATTGCTGCGAGTGATAAAACCGGAAGTCTGGGTTCAGACGCAGCGTTTACTGGAAATCTTTTTACAAACTTGGATGATGCGGGGAAGGCGTTGCAGGAACTGTCTGAAAACGTCATCAACTACAACAGCACGGAGGCAGAACTGAATGCAGTACTTGGCGCTTCTACCACACCCGCAGATGCTTACAACGCATCCCTATTTCAGGTAGTGAAGATGTTGACAACGAATCCGGAGCTGCTTCTGGACATCAAAGCACAGGAGGAGATGGGCATAACCCGCGATGAACTGACGACGGCGGGGTTGCAGGTACTTCAGCGGATCATTCAGACCATCGCAATAAGGGGACTGGATACATCTGTCGGAGAAGATGCTTCGCCACACGACGCCTTCGTAGCCCCGGACTTCAGGATTGACAGGAGCCAACTCTCCCCCAATGTGGTGATGTTGCTGCGCATCACCACGCCTGCAACAAAGTCACGGGTGCTGACAGAAGACCAGCAAGCTGCTGCTGACCGTGTTGTAAATCTCGCCAATCCGAAAACAAAATATGGAACCAACTTTCAAGAAACCATCAGAACTCTCTTTGTCACCGTCGTCGAAGAAGCCTACGCCAACCTCAAGCAACGACAGGCTGAGCAGGCAGCAAGTGATAGCGGAATTGAAAATACGGAAGATGGCTCCGGCGAACGAAGGATTTCAAGAGGCGATGGACGCGCTGCTGGGGCAGAAGAACCGGGTGCCGGACTTAGAAAAAATGCTGACGGAAAAATCATAGTTGGCGCGGAGGCGCTTCTGCAACAGCGCAGACAACAAGCATTGGCGAGCCCCACCCGGGTGCTGGAGAACACCCTGCGCACCCAAGAGTCTATCCGGGTTGGCATTGATTCGGTAAGTGAGGCGTTCGCAGGTATCGCCGAGTTACAGCAGTGGTGGTCTTCACCGGAGGGAGCCCGGCACTTTACACTGACCCCCTCCCCCAATGCCACACCGGAAGAGTTGCTGACCGAGCTTATTAAAGCGCGCCCGGATGCCGTGCGTAAAGAGTTCGATACCCGGATCGCAGAGGCCCGGGCCCGGTTGAAGGGCCGGTTGAACGCGGCCAAGGCAAAGTACATAGATAAGGGGGACTATGACGGGCTCCAGATGGTGCTCGACAACTTCGAAAGCACCATCGAGTTGCTGCCCGATACGGTTGAGGACAAGCTGGAGATGCTGGCTGCCATGCCTGTCGCATTGGCAGATGCCTTGTTGAGCAAGCGGCTTGCCACGGTGGTTGTTGCTTCTCCAACAGCTCCCATTCTGGTAACAGACAAGACTGGGATTACCTCCCACCTGACCACAAAAGAAAAAGCCACGGCTGCTGAAGACTTGGGCCACGCCAAGGGTTGGGGGGCGGCTGCGGCGAGGTCCTTCAGGAAAGCATTTGCAGACTGGTTGATGACCACCAAGGCAGCTTCAAAACGCCTGATCACGATTTTCAAAAGAGTGGCCAAGGCAAGCAAGGCTGTGGTTAAAGCATTGGTGGCAATCAGTTTTGTGAGCGTGAGTTCGTCTTCTGTAAAGTCAGTCACCGCCACAATAGCCCCGACAGAAACTTCTCCCCCGTCTGCGATGGCGTTTGAAACTCCGGCAGAGTCTCAGATGCCGCCGAGCACGAGTCTGCCACCCGCACCCGATTTTTCTCTGCCCGCTTCCCGACCCGATACTGCGGTGTCACCTCCATCAGCAAGCGCACCCACTGGCGCAACGAACTTCGGCAGTGTCGCAACTTCCGTGTTGGATTGGATCGTTCAATCCAACAACAATTCCGGGATGCCGTTTGCTGTGGCGGACAAGCAGGCTGGGAACATTTCGTTCTACGACAAAACCGGCGCGTTGGTCGGGCGCCACCCGGCGTTGTTTGGAAAGGACGCAGGGGACGTTCTGACAAAGGAAGGCAAGATCACCCCTGCCGGTCGCTTCCCTGTGACATTCAGCCAAGACCCGGAGGGCTACCTTGGAACAACCGCAGATTTGACCCCGACCAAACGTGGATCAATCATTGCGCTGCACCAGCTGTATCTAAAAAAACCAAAAGAGCTCCGGGCGGAACGCCTCTTATCCGCATCTCCCGCAGACAACCGGATTTCTTGGGGGTGCATCAATGTGGATGCCTCTCTGATGGACAACACGGTTATCCCTCACTTCAAAGAGGGGGGCTTTGTTTACATCCTGCCGGAGACGGCGGCGGGGAAGAAGGCCTTTGCGAAGCTGGACACGGATGGCCGCATGCTCCCGAGCTTCGGCGGCCTGCTCAACTCGAACGCCATCATCGCAGCCACCGAGGCGTTGCGCACGGGAGATACCGTGGCCGCCCGGGACATGCTCAGCGCGGAACTGGAAGAGCATATCCAGAATACGGAGCGCGAACTTGGATTGCATCCGGGCGTGTCACTGCTGACCGTGCTGGAAAATGTGGCGGAAGGGCAGCGGGCTTACCGGCCCACCGCCGCAGTGGCGGCACTGGCCCGCGCAATGGCCGAAGCCAACCCGCAGCTTGCCTCGGTTCCCGTCATCAGCGACTGGACCCTGACGGCACTCGGGGTGATCGGGGCACACACGCCCGCAGGAGTGAAGCTGAACCCGTTGATGGCCTCCGCCGAGGCCGGGGCAACGGCAGCCCATGAAGCGGGACACGCCCTGACCCGGCGGGTGCTCGACCTGTACGCCCACTCACCCGAACAGCTCAGCCCCGCGCAACAGGCGGCGTGCCAGAACCTTCACGCGCTTTATCAAGAGGCACTTGGGAAAGTGGCAACGCATCCGAATTTTGCCGGGGTGCTGGCAGGGACCCTGTCGTGGGACAGGTTCATTTCCGGGATTCCCGCCACAGAGGTGGATCATATTCGCCGCACGCATTACGGGCTGCAAAACGTGCATGAGTTTGTCACCGAGCTGCTGACCAACTCAGGGTTTCAGACGGTCATGAACTCGATTGATTCCGAGGTCAGCCTGACCGAAGTTCCCGGGGAAAAGAAGAGCATCTGGCAGCGGGTCAAGGACGCGCTGCGGACGATGTGGTTCAACGGCAGGAAGCTCAACGAAGGCTCCATCCTTTCCCGTGCGTTCGACCAGTCAGTGAACTTGATCGAGACCGTGTCCGGCACTCTCGCGGAGACCGGGGCACAGGTTTCGGACCAGCATGGGGCGCGGCAGATTGATGCCGACAGGTCGGCTGCGGAAGTCGCAGGCTTCGTCGCGACAAACAGAATTCCGCGAGCCGTCCAGATAACCCTGCGGGGAGTGGGGAGCAATACGGGGGATCAGATGCACTTCATCGTGCTGAAGAACGTCAATGCCGGGGGCTTGCACCCAGTCACAGGCACCCGTGAAAGGGACTACCGGGTATCCATTTTGCTGAACGACGACCCGCTCAAGCATGATTCCTACGCATCAATGGCCGATGCGTTGAGAGCGGCCAAGGCGCAGGCACAACTCGGGACACAGAATGAATGGGTGGAAGTCCAGCCGAACGTGGTCAAGTACTCCTTCGCCGGAATGTCCGCAAAACTGCCGAAGCTCATGTCCACGTCGTTTGAGACGGCGCAGGCGATGGCGGCAGCGGGAAAGACGAGCGAGAAAATCCGCGCCGTCACCGGCTGGTTCCCCGGCAAGTATGATGGGATGATGCGGTTCGAGGTACCGGATGGGAAGGCGGAGATGACTTCAGTGTGGGAGGAAATGCGCGAAGGCCCGTATTGGGAGGTACAAATACCTGTTCGTCTTGGGGATGTTCTTATTCACCCTAAACTTTTCGATGCCTACCCCGAACTTGCTGATGTGGGGGTCACCAAGAGAAAAACGCCGACGGATGGCACGGGAAGAAGTTCAAGGTATGGAGACATACAAGGCTGGTTTGAAGAAGACAACAACATCATCAACATCGTTCCAGAAAATTGGGAGCCTCTTTCCTCCCTGCTGCACGAGATTCAACACTGGATTCAGAGTAAAGAAGGGTTCGCATTAGGGGGTGATACGGAGTCGGTGATGGGCAATATAACTCCAGGCCAGAAGACGGTGGTGCTAAGGCAGTTGGAAGAAGAAGCGGCGGATAGGCGTAGGGCAAACGAGCAGGAAGTGGTGACACTCGATGAGATTTTGGAGATCGCTGCCCGTACAGATGGCCCTGCTTTCGATCGCGCCGCCGCTGCCCAAAGAGAAGTAGAGAAGGAACATAGAATCGCAAGGACGGAAATAAGTCGGCGTTCTTCTGGCAGAACCCGGAAGCAGCAGGAACTGGAGATGGGGTTTGCGAAATGGGGTTACGCCAAGGCGCAAAATAAAGCACGCCGGAGTATGCTGAAAGCAGCGGGTCTTGACGTACGCAACAAAGCCGCATTTGCCAGATGGGGTATCTATTGGCGGGTGGGGCATGCCGAGTCTCTGCGCTCTTTAATAGCGTCTGCTACAAAAGACAGGAAGGAACTCATACAGGAAATGGCACACCACGAGGCGGCAATTACCGAGGCCCGTCAGAGCAGTGAAGGCTTCAAAGCTGCGATAGACTTGTTCGATTTAAGCAACGACATATACCGAAGCATTGCGGGCGAGATTGAATCCCGCGACGTGCAGGACCGTGCAGACATGACGCCCAAGCAGCGTAAAGCTACGGAGCCTTACTCCACTCAGAACATCGCATCCGAAGATGCGCTCGTGATGTTTGATCGCGACTCCGCTGGAGATGGTGCCACCTCATACTCCATGTTGGAAAGGGGCACAGAGCAGAGCACCCCGGCTCCGGGGTTCACCCGTCTGTGGAGAGCGGAACTTGGCCCTGCTGATGGGCCGCTCCCCGACTGGGCAGAAGGACAGGAGGAGATGAGCGGGACTGAAGATGCGTCCGGGCGGTGGTTTTACGGAACAAAGCAGGAGGCGGAGTATCATAATGCAACCTTTGGTGGGAGCGGTCTCTCGTATGTGGACGTTCCAACAAGCGAGGCAGAAAGTTTTAATGCGAAAGATAACCCGCATGCTGGAGGTTATGGCAGGGACGGGAAGGAGTATTTCATCCCTCGGGAATACGCAGAAAAACGGCAGCGCGTTTCAAATACGGCGGGAGAGTTCTACTCCCACGCATCGGTCAATACGCAGGCAGAAAAATTGCAGGGACTGCTGTCCCACTTCAATGACGCTGCGGACAGGGTGCTGGAGCGAACATCGTACGGAGTGCGTACCGAAAAGACCACGACGAATTCGTTCGTGCTGCAATGGAGCAATAGCGCAAAACAATGGGGTGTGGCCCGGGGCGGACAGTTCATCTCCGATTTTTCTCCCTTTCCCATGTCCGATAATGATGGCGCCGCACGACAGGCGTGGAGGGATAAACATGGCAGGGAGCGGGATCAGGTTCGTGTGAAGGCTGGACACGAGGTGCGTTTGGACGCGGATTACATTCTTGTCCCTGCGGCAACACAACAGGAGGCCGTGGATATTGCCCGCCATCTTCCAGAGCTTCCGCTGGATAAGTTTTCCCATGAATCGAACCCCGTGATAGGGGCGTTTGGAAGACTGTCCCCTAACGACGCGATATTCAAAGAGCTTGGGATAGACACCTCGGAGTTCTTCAAACAACCCGACAAAGGTGCTGCGATGGATCGCTACATGGATTTCCTAAGCGAGAAAACCAAGGAGATCCGGTTCGCTGACGATCAAACACAACCGGGAGAGTTCTTATACCACGTTACCAACACAGATGTGGTGCCGAAGCTACGCGCTCAAGGGATTCGACCGATGCAAACTTCCAACTGGACTGTTGGAGCGACAGGAAAACGGTATGGCAACGGTGAGGTCTATGCTTTTGAAAGCCCGCATGATGCGGCAGTGTGGGCAGGGAAGATGGACTGGTCTAACAACAAGGACATTGGCAGTGGAAAAATTTCCATCATCAGAATACGCAAGAGTGAAGGTTGGGTTGAAGATCCGGGATCACCACTGGAAAAGGCAGGGGCGAAGGGAAGGTGGTTAAAAAAAATGGCGGCGATCGCTCCCGATGAAATCGTGGACTCCGCCCCTTTCACGCCTGACGTTACCAAGAATATGACTTCGGGTAAAACGGTGAGTGCGGAAGACCTGTTTCCCGGCTCACAAGCTGCCGGAGATGGTGCCACCCTCTACTCCAAGTCGAAGCAGACCGTCCGCTCGATCGCGTTTCAAAAGGTGCAGAAAGCCCTGCTCGGGGAGGTGGATGAAAGCCAGCGGAAGCGGTTTCCAAGCAGCATGCCGGAGGATTTCGATGCAGCGGCAGCTTGGTTGAATACCCGCTACAAGCTTCAAACCCGGCAAGACTTGGACACCTTGATGTTCGACCTCACTCAGGCCCGACCGGAAGGACTCAACCTGCGGACGCACGCCATTGCCAAGACAATCGTGGCAGACGCACTGATGAAGGCTGCCCCGGCACTCATGGCGGATGACCCGGAACTGGCACAGGTCTTCCGGGAAACCGCAAAGGACCTGACCAATGAGTTGAAGGATGAAGCCTCGATGGCGGGCTCGCACTTGCAGGTGTTCGCCGGGCTGACCCGGGCGTACACCCCGGACAGTGCGACCGCCGAACACTACACCGATCCCGTGACTGGGGAACAGAAGCCGGGCATCAACGGCAACCCTGTCGCTTATGCAGATTTACAGAAGGTGCAGGCAGCACAGGACAAAGCCCGGAAGAAGGCCGCCGCCCTGTCAGCCAAGGCCATCACCAAGGCTTTCCTGAAGCTGTATCCCGGCCACGAGAAGACGCTCGCCCACTTCTTCACGGCGCTGGGCGAAGCCGCCACCCCGGCGGAGAAGAAAACCGCCGCCGAGGATTTGGAAATCGCCGTGCTCCAGTCAGTCATCATGGCTGTCAGGGAGGCGTCCAATCTGGAACTGGCCCCCGACTCCAAGCTGCTGGAAGGCGTGAAGAAGCAGGTGAAAGACCAGCTCACGACCCTGTTTGATTCCGCCGCCGCCCCGCTGAATGAGGGTGAGAAGACCCTGCGGGCAATGGATGTGATCAAGTCATGGTTCGTGAACAGCGAGATGTCCAAGTCCCTGTTCGACAAGGCGCGGGATGCCATCGTGGCCAACAAGGACAATTTCCCCACGGAGATGGCGGAAGCCATTGAGAAGCTGCGGACTGCCGAGTTCAGCCCTGTCAACTCGTCCAGCCTTGCGACTGCGGTGCTGCGGTTGCTGCCCATGCAAAGCATGCTGGTGCAGTCGCTGGCTGACCGGAACACCAGCATCACCTCCGCCATCCGGCACATCCAGCGGGAGTTCCCGGAGATTACCGACTCCCTTGTGGAAAGCCTGCGCGAGATGCTGACTGCCGTGTTCGACACCAAGCTGGCCGAGCACACCCGCATTGAAATCGGAAAGCTCAAGGATGCCAAGGGGCAGCCGGTGCTTGAGGAATCCGCCGTCACCCGGCTGGTGCGCTACATGAATGGCGGGGTGCTCGATGATGAGGCGGCCTACAACGTGCTTGCCGAGAAGTATGCCCTGCCTGTGTGGTCAATGGAAACGGTGGCGTGGATGCGCAAGGAGTTTGAACGGGTGCTGACCATTCCCGAGGGCAACCCTCGCAACTACGCAGAGCAGAAGCTGCTGACCGAGCTGGCCAAGCGGCACTGGAAAGAGACCGGAGCCAAAGGCAGGTTCGCCCATACCCGTGACCTGTTGAACTCTTTGTGGGTGGCGGGAGTGTTGAGCGGCCCGACCACACAACTGGTCAACGCAGGGTGGACCGCAGCCAATGTGTTCTCCGAGCTGATGTATATGGCCAATGCCCAGTACAATGTGGCCGTCAAGGGCGGGGCCAGCAAGGACGCCGCACGACAGTTCTACGTGGACGCATTCAAGGCATACAAATTCGCCATCGGTTCCGGTGCGGAAACTGGTGTGAGCAGATTCACCGGCAGCGCGGCGGTGTCCGAGTTCTTGGGCGCATTAACCACGGGTGGCACCCGGTTTTCGTCCGAGTCCAAGGAGGTTATGAGCGAGCTGGAGCAGTATAGCTTCTCCATGCCGACTTCAAACCCGCTGGCATTTCCCGGATGGGTGAAGGACCAGTATCTTGCGATGAATAAGATGGTGGGCCGGGTCATGCTGGCAAGCGATGCGTTCAACCGCGTCGTGGCCCGCAGCGGGTACGCAATCATGCACGCCCGGGCCGAGGCACTCGCCGATGGCAGGGATGATCTCACGGTCACCGAGGACATCGCCAAGCTCTACGACCCCGATCGCGCACGACTGGACAGGATTCAGGAGACCGTCGCTCGCGAAGGATTCACCGGGCTTGACGCACGGCGCCGGTATCACGAGCTGCTTGAACGGGAGTTGTTTGGAACCACCGCACTCCGGCACGCGGAAAATTTCGCACAGCGGGCGACGTTCAACAATGATGCGGAAGGCATCGTCGGCTTCCTGATGATGAACATCTTCGGGACGCTCAACCAGATCCCAATCTTGGGCAAGGCGATCAACCCGTTCCCACGGATGCTCTCCAACATGATCAATCTGGCGCTGGACTACACGATGTATGGCTACCTGCGGGCGAACGATATTCGTGTCAGCAACATGCTGCGAAAAGGAACACTGGGCGCGAAATTCACCCCGCCGATGGTGAACGACGGCACCAAGGAGGGGGCGCTCAGGTACCACCAGATTGTGGCCCGCGCCCATACGGGCACGGCGGTGCTGACGTTGCTCTTCTCGCTCATCCTTGCAGGGCTGGGCGATGACGATGACGACCGGACGATTGATCTCTACGGCACCGGACCGCTGGAACTTGAGAAAGCACGGCAGGTGAAGGACGCCCGGGCCGGGCGCAACGCCAGCACCATCAAGATCGGCCCGCTTCGCATCAACTATCAGGACATCCCCGGCGTGGGCATGTGGATTGGCGCGATGGCGAGCGTGCGGGATTTCTTCCGCTACGACAAGAAGGCGTCCGCCCTGTCCGACACGGACAGGCTGGAGATCGTCAAGATACTGGCCTTCCGCAGCATCAACGCCGTACTCGACCGCAACATGCTGTCCGGGGTGAACAATGCGGTGAAGATCGGGGAGAAGAATCCCAGCGGGCAGGAGCGGGGGTTTATGCGGTTCGCCAAGTCCGCAGTAGAGGGCATCACCAAGCCCGCGATTCTGCGCTGGTTGTCCGACACTGTGAGTGCCAAGGAGGCGGGCTTCGATGTGGACCACGGGTTCGCAGGGTGGATGATGTCCCGCTTCCCGCTCTACCTTGACCTGAACGGCAAGCAGGCGTTCAACTCGCTGGGTGAGACCATTGATGACGAATGGTATGTGCCAACCACCCGCCGGTTCGGCGATCTTCCTGATGCCCGGGAACCACACCCGGTGCTCGCCCCGTTGATTAAACACAAGCTGTTCGTGCCGGTGCCACAGGCCGTGGTGAAGCTGCCCGACAAGACGGAACTCGCCATGAGCAGCCCCTTCTCCTACGAATACCGGATGGCGTTTGCCAAAAAAGTAGGCGCTCTGATGACTCCAGCCCGGGTGGCGGACATTGCATCCCGGCTGGACGCCATCTCCGACCCGAAGGCCCGGGCGGAGGCGACCAAGCAGGAACAGGACATCATCACCAATACGGTGGGCCCGGCAGCCCGGATGGATGCGTTCTCCACGCTGGTCGAGCTGCGGAAATCCAACAGCAAGTGAGCCGGTATCCGACCAGCAACAGCCGGAGTTATAAGAAGGCGCGGTTGCATACAGGCGAGCTGGTGGAGGGGGTGGGGCGCAGCGATTTGAGAAAGAAAGTATTTCTCCGACTGGAGAAACTGGGCGCATTGCCAGAGAATCTGGATTGCTATTTCGCAAATGCAATTTGCGATGCGCTCCCGCCCGACAGGGCGGCGAACGAGTGCAAGTACGTGGATGCGGATGCACCAAGTAATTTGCGGGCGGCAAGGGTGCTAAGGGCGGACGATGTCTGGAGGTTCATCAAAGCCATGAAGAACTGGCTGCTGGCGGGAGGGGGGATGGAGGCGAAGGAGGAGGCGGAACGAAGGGCATCCATCTGCGCCCAGTGTCCGCGCAATGTGGATGTGGCGGGGTGTTCGTGGTGCAGCGGGGTGTTCGCTGCGTCACTGGAGTTGCTGGCCGGGCGCTCCACCAGCGTGGACGCCTCGTTGAAACACTGTGAAGTATGCGGCTGCAACAACCGGGCGGCGGTTCATTTCCCAGCGGCTGCGGTGGACCCCTCGCTCGACTACCCGGAGTGGTGTTGGAAGAGGCCGTAGTGTCGGTCATTCTGGCTCCTCTTCTCCGTCGTTCTCCATCGCGTAGCTGATCTGGTCGTGGGTATTCGACCAGTCAATGTTGTCTCCGATGTCGGCCATCTCCGGCCATTCATCGTCGTCTTCCTTCATTCCGAAGGCGTCGGCGCACCAGTAGGCGAGCACGACGTTCTTGTTCCCTGCCTTTTTCTCCAACTTCAGCAGCCGGATCGCTTCTTCGATTTCCATAGGTTCAGTTTCCTTTCTCCCCAGAGGGGGATTGTGTTGTTTCGACCTCCTCTACCGACAGAGTTTCCTCGTCGTATTCCTCATCCACATCATCCTCAGTGAGGACGCTGAAGATGTCGTGGGCCTTCTCTGTCGCCTCGGTTTCATTCTCCGCTTCCACCTTGTAGGTCTTGCGGATAGTCACCTTGATCTCGACCGCATAGGTTTTCATGCTCCCTCCTTTATAATTATCAGTTTCATTTGTCTTGGTTCCTTTCGTTAGTTGTTGATTAGTTCCGGGGGTGTGGGTTGTGGGCGATCAGCGCCCGTTGAAACATCCACGCCAGTTGTCGGCTGTCCAAGTCCCAACAGGCGGGCGGGTGCAGCACCATGTCCAAGGTGAGCGACTCGCCCATGAGTTTACGGCTGCGTTGCAAAGCCACCAGCAGCAACGACGCCACGGGTCCGAGACCCTTGACATTATTGGTGGTGATAGCCTCGGACAGAACGCGAAGCAGCCTGTGTTTTATCCGGGCATGTGTGATGCCCAGTTCTTTCTGCCTCCTCGTCTGTCGAAGTGACAGTCGAAGAGTTTCCCGCTTGATGCGGGCTTCCTCCAGCGTGCGGCTGTGTGTGGGACAACGGTATGTCTTACACCCCCAACGCACCTCTGTGTAATAGCGGCGGCTGCCGTTGGCGAATTGCCGCAACCGTATGCCCTCCTCCACAGGGGTGAGAGTCATGGCGGTGTTGGTTTGGTTGCGGCGATAGCCTTCTGTAATGCGGTGATGCCAAACGACAGGTTGATCCCGTAATCTTTTTCAGTATCCACCAGATACTCCTGAGCAGCCACCAGCGCATCCGTCAGCTTGCGGAGTGCTTCGTCCCGCTCCTTGGTCACGGCGGAGAGTTCCGTCGCAGCCGGGCAGTCGCCGGTGACGGGCTGGCATTGCGGACAATTACAGCGGGTCACGGCGTCCCGTTCGGCGGTCATCTTATCCAGCGCGGCCCGCATTTCGTCGGCGGTGCGGAAGTCGGAGCGCAGACGCTGCCTTCCTGCGAATGCTTTCAGCATATCCCGCTCGGCGGTCATGGCGGCGAGTTCCTTTTCCAGCGCAGTAATCTTCCCCACCCAGCAGTTGCACGGCTTACATGCCGTGATGCCGGGATGGGTGTCCTGCGACACGCAGGACGCCGAATGAATATCGAATCGGGTCATCGTCCGGCCTCCCGTTGTTCGCAGAGGGTGGTAGGCAATTCGTTCGGCGACTTGCTTTCGAGTAGTGTTTCCGCATCATCCCACCGCAGCGTCACTACTAGGCTACCTTTCCGGTGGTCGTCAGCGTATCCGAGATGGCGATTCATTTTCACCTCCCGCTCCTTTGCTTCATTGATGGCTTCCGTCAGCCGGGCGCGGATGGCGTTGAGTTTGTCGGTGATGGTCATGGTGTTGGTTTGGTTGAGAGCTTGCGTATCAGTTCGTCGCGCTCCTTGGTCACGGCGGCGAGTTCCTTGCGCGTTATTGCCAGCAAATCCTCCACTCCCAGCCATGCCGTTTCGGTTATTTTCAGTTCCTTGGTCACGGCGGCGAGTTCCTCTTTCAGCCGCTCAGTGAGCGAGGCGTGGCAGACTTCGCACACGCAGTCGTGCGGGATGTCGGTGCCGTTCATTTCGCGCCCTCCAGTAGATGACGGCTCAGCTCCCAGACAAACCAGCAGAGGGCACCCGCCACCAGCAGCAATGATGCTGCTGCGAACAGCCAGCTTGCCGCCTCCGTCAGCAGGATGCGCCAGCGGAACGGCCAGTAGATCGGGGCGTTGGACAGCCACAGGTAGCAGTCCTTGTTGATTGTAGTCCCATCCCCGCCTGTTACTTGGACAATCAGGGGCGCTCCCTTGTTGTTTATCTGGTCTGCCACCGCCAGTATGACGGCCTCCATGTGGCATCGGGCGTGCCTGATTACCTGCCGCCCGTCTGCGAACATGACGCGGAACTCGTACTTCGTTTCTTCTGATTCGGATGGTGTCATTGTGGTGATAGGGGGTTGGCCAGACTGTATTCCCAGAGGCATGCTTCCACGTTCCACACTTTGTCGATCGGGATACCGTGTGTATTCCGAAGGGTGCGCATGCCGCAACTGATGCTGGCCTCGGGGTACCCAAGTGCGTGTGTCATCTCCGCCAGTGTCGCCTTGCTGTGGGTCTGGAGGTGGCGCAGGATGAGGTTGTCCCGCCCTTCTTTTCTCCTGTACCGGGGGGAAACGTCTTGTTGTGTTTGTGTTTGTGTTTGTGTTGTCATTGTCGATTTGTGTTACGCTGTCCTTGGACAGCAGGTTGATGTGAATGTTCAATGGGAGGTCCGGACGTTCGTGGATTGCAGGGCCCGCTGTCCGGGGACGGGTTATATGAAAGCCGACAGATCAGAACTTCAACTGTCGCTTACCTGCGGCGCTCTCACGACTTGCGCAATCTGTTTCAATTCTTTCCAGCTACGAACGTGGATGGGGTGTGCGGCGCACTTACCTGCACCGCATCCATCAAGAGCCGTGCCTGTTCTGCCACTGCATCGGGGCAGTTATTCCCCCGTTTCAGTCCGACCATGCAGAGCTGACGCTCGCCATCCATCGGGTAGAGTGTGATCACAATGACCGCACTGCCGGATGCGACAACCAACTCTGGATGTCTTGCATTGGCCTGTATCTCAAGAGTCTCGGGTGTCATCGTATGGTTTTGCCCTTGGAGGGCAGTGACATGATCTCCTGCGAAACCTTCAGACGCAACCACGATTCCATCCGTTGGATGAATTCCGTGGAGACACGGGTGAATCCCACGGCAGGCCGGAGCCGGGCAGCCAGCCCCAGTGTCAGGTGCCGCAAGGCCGTCCTGTTGACGACAGACACAGCCCCGCGCCGCCGTCCCGGCTTATTTGCTGATGATTCCATGTTCAATCAAGATCTCCCGGATGCTCTCCACGTAGTCGGCCTCGACCACGTGATGATGGTTTCGCAGCAGTTCCCCGGCGCTTGGGTTTGTCAACCGCCCCAGTCTTTCGACTGCGGGCAGCAGCTTGTCCAAGCACTCCATTGTCCACCGGGGTTCCTGCCCTTTTGGATTTGGCTGCTGCGTTGCGCCGCCCTGTGGCCTGCCCTTTGAGGAAAGACTTTCGCTCATTGGGAGTGTAAGACGCGGGCACGTCGTGATGCGGCAGGAACATTCCCACCAAGTAGGTGATCAGCAGCCTGTGTTTTTTCATTGTGTTGCTTCATTGTGTTGTTGTTGTTGTTGTTGTTGTTTCATTGTGATTGATTTGGTTGAGCGGCACCGTCACTCGGTTGGTTGTTGGTGCTCCATCCTCCCAACTCCTTGGCGATCTCTTCCAAGATACGCTCCCAGCCCGCCTCTGTCTTCATCGGGTGCTCCGTGAGCGGCCCAATCACCACATCCCAGTCCACGCCCTCGCCTCCATGGCGCGTATTCTGAGCAAAGAAGCAGGCCATTTGATACGAGACGCACTGCAAGTATGCCTCCCGCTCCGACGGCTCAGTAGGCCACGCATCCTTGTCGTCTATGTGCTCCTGTGCGTAGGAGCAGGCTTTCGCCATGAAATTGACGACTCTCATTCCGCCACCCCCATCTCTGCACCTGCGACTGCGCACCGGCAGGGGCTGGTCCCGCAGGTATGACAAGGCCAGTCCCTGTCTATACGGGCGTCCTCCTCAAGCCTTAGCAGCTCCTCGGCTGCTTCCGCCACCTCTTGCTCTCTGTCCTCATCTTCCTCTGCATGTTTATGTTGATCCAAGGCGACCGCCTCGTGTTCAATGCCGGGCCACTCCGCTTCCATCTCCCGCATTGCAACGGCGGGAGTTTTCTCCGACATGACAAGCGTCTCCACAATCTCCGTTGCCGTGGCGTCCAGCAGGCTCAACCACAGATAGACTTCCGTCGCGTCGTTGAGCCTTGCGTAGCTCATTGCTTCCACAAAGGAGAACTGCGCTGTGTAACCCGATGGGGACGGGGCTGCTGCCGGGACTGATTCCTCGTGCCACATACCCGTCTTCTCGTCTCGCACCCAGTTGCCGGAGACGGCAACCTCCTTCTCCTTCGGCTTGCTATTGCCCTTGCCTTGTGCCTCCCACCACCGCCCGTAAGCTGAACCCGACCCGTACGGAACCAGCCCCATCCCCTGCGGGGCAGCATGCACCACCCGGTGAACATTCTCCTTCCACCATACGGGGAACTCTTCGACCGACGGCTGGCATAGCAGCCACATGACTTGGAGATCCTCCAAGTGCGGCGCAATGCCCGCCGGGCATTCAAACCAGTCGCCGAGGTTGCATGCACTCAGCACGTTGCGGAAACTGGTTCGTGCGTGCAGTGAATACTGGGTCTTCCCAAGATCACCCGTCGTCAGGTGAATTCCTTCCTTGGTCACCTCGTCCGAGGTGTCCTTGGATGAGGCGAACGCTGGCGCCCCACAATGGTGGTGCCACGTGCCCATCTGCACATAGGGGATGCCTTCCGGCGCCCCGAATCTGGCGAACGTCGCCGCCCGGTCGGGGTGATCGGGCAGCAGGTTGACCGTCATTCCGGTGTGTCCCTCCTGCGGGAATACCGCAGCGGCCCAGCCCAATTTCTCGTGCCATAGGAGGTTGACCACCGTCTCCGATTGGGTGGTGTCTTGCGACCACTTGAAGAAGGAAAGGATCTGTTTCGCCAGCGCGAGGGGAATGCGCTCCCCATTCCAGCGATGCGCTGGCAGTTCCTTCACTTCTTCGATTGCTTCAGTCAGCGCCAGCCCGTGCCACGGGCCCGCTTCCAGTGTCTTGTAACATTTGTTGTTGTGTTTAATCATGATGCTTAGTTATTTGTTGTCTGTGTTGTTTGTTGTCTGTGTTGTTTGTTGTCTGTGTTGTTTGGTTAGTTGTTGTCCACTTCATCCTCCGGCACCCACAAATTGTGAGTGTCGCAGAAGGTTTGCAATATGGATTCCAGCGCAGCCCGTCTTCCGACGATTTCTGTTTCGAAATTGTCCGACTCTGTACATTCCTCGTCGTAGTAATCCCGGCTACCGTCACTCTCATTCATCTCAGGCAGGTCGTTCGAAACATCCTCTCCGGCCTCTGCAATCAGGACAGTCAGCACGTCATCAATGTCGTTGTCGTTGTCACCGAGCAGGTCGGTGATCCGTTCCGTGTTGAAGCTTATCTCGGTGGTGCCTGAGTAATCGGCTGAATACGTCGCCCGCATTGTTCGAGTTTCCGAAACCCGCATTTCAATTACGAACTCAGGCCTCTGCGTTCGTGGTGGTGGTGGTGCGGCGACGGCGGCGGCGGCGACGGAGGCAGCCTCGGCGGCAACCCTGACAGCCTCGGCAGCAGCCAGCTTCACCAGCAACTGCGCACACTCCGCTTCCACCGTGCCCTCCTCCACCAGCACCACGTTCAGCATGGCACGCACCGTGCCTACTCGTAGCGAGTGGCGCGACTCAAGCAGTGCCCGCAATGTGCTGGTATCCCCGTGGTTGTTCCGACTGCAATAACCCATCAGTTTGTCTATGGCAGCAGCCTCCGGCCACACTACCCCGTCGTACCACCGCCGCTCGGCGCCGAGTATCTCCTGCGCCTCGACGAACGGACGGACTTGCGACAGTGCCATCAACATCTGCTGCGGGATGGGCTCAGACAGAGCCCTGCTCCAGTAGTACCATTTGTTGCTGCTCATATAGAACGACAGACATGAGTCTGCCATTGTGTACAGGATGCAAGCGTTTGCCGACTCGCGCCAGTAACGGGCGGGGCCTGCTTCCACCCGCTCTCCGCCCCACAGGGTCTCCACGTAGTCACGGAACAACTCCCGGCGGTCCGTTGACCAGCGGATTAGATCGTTGCTCGGCCCTTCGTACTCCTCCCAACAGTCATCCTCGGAGCTGTACTTGATGATGTGTCGCGACCCTTCACCGTCCCAGAACCATGTGCCCCCGTGGGTACGGATGAGGCGGCCCATGACGAACCCCTCATCCATCCACAGATCACATTGCAAGCTGACCGCCTCCAGCCCCGACTCAAGGCCATACAGTTTCCTCGGGTCCCAGTCGGGCCACTCCCGCAGTGTCCGGTCGAGATCCACAGGATATCCCACGTTCCAGTCATCCCATATAAAGGCGGGGTAATCCTTGTTGAAGTATATGTAACTGTCGGCGTCGTCGCCCGTCCCGACTAACAGCCTCCAGTTCTTACTGTCGAGAGACAAGTGTTCCCGTTTCATTTGTTCTGTCCACTCTTGGTTGAGTGTGGTGCCAAGGACGATAGTACCCGCCAAGATACGGCGGATGAATTCGTCAATGGCAGCTTGTGTCAGGTATGCTTCCGCTCGGAAGATACCATAAGTCATTCTTATTTTCATGTTGTTGTTGTGTTGCTGTGTTGCTGTGTTGTTGTTGTTGTTGTTGTTGTTGTTGTTGTTGTGTTGTGCTTATCTTTCAAAAGATAAGCTACCTTACGGACTTGTAAGCGAACTGATTCTTCTTGTGATGGCGCGGCCACACTGCGTCATCAATGAACTCCCACCGATACTGCGTGTGCCACCAGTATAGTTCGGCTGCGAATACAGCCGCTTGTATGTTGGCGAGTACCAACTGTGGCGTTGCCAGCGCCACCTCCCCCGTACAACCCGCGCCTGCCCGCACCGGATCGTCTGCCGTGTCCGTCAATATGGCCGGGTAGTATATGCGCGGGTCTCGCGCTTCCCCCTTCCACGAGTTGTGGTAGAGGTACGCCTCGGCGTCTGTGTACTCATTGGCACCAATGATTACCCCGGCACCGGTCTGGTCGCTGGTTTCCAGCGCCGCCTTGCGGGCAGCGTTGTTGTCAGCGCAGACGATGATCCAATCCTCCGGAGTTGCATCGTGCAACCACCCCGGGCTGAAGTATTCGGGCGTGTGTTCACACCCGTACATTTTCGCGATCACTTCGGCCTTGTTCAGGCCAATATGGGAAGGGCTGAACAGTTGCCTGTCCAGATTCTTCGGCTCGAATCTGTCACCGTCGAACAGGTGTAGCGTGTGCTCCACCTTGGTATCCAGCCGCTTTAGCATGGGCACCAGCCATGACCCCACCCCACCGCACCCGATAATGTAGGTAGTGTGCTTCATATCTGTGTTGCACGAGCAGCTTCACTGCCCACGTTGAGCTGACCCCACATCGTGCTGAGCCCTCTCACGGGCGGCGTTGTTGTCGCCGCTGTCTCCGCCGCGACCTGACCAGCCCACCTCTGCATCTCCACTTGGAGTGCGACATACGCACGCCGTACGCTGTCCGGCGTTCCCAGTGGGTACTCCCCGTAGTACCCAACATACCTGACCAGCATCATGATTTGGGCGTACAGTGTCGGCGGGGAAGCGGATGCGCTTCTTAGGAACACGGAGCCCACCGAGTTGAAGGACTCCCAATCGAGTCCCTTTGTTATTTGCCGAAACGCGGACACCGACGGTGATTCAGACCCCGGCGGACCATCCCGCTCACACGATGCGAGCGGGTCAATTATTTCGATTCCGTCCATGTTAGTGTTAGTAGTAGTGAACCAATGCCGGGTGATTAACTGGCGTCATCAACCCCTTCAACACATCCGCTGCGGCGGGCAGCGGTACGATCTCCGGCTCCGGTGTAGTGCTGCGAAGCACTATCCGGAACATGGTGCGTGCCTTGTCGAGCCGGGACTCCAGCAAGTCGGAGTTCCATGTGCTCGACACGAACGAGGCGTAAACAAGCTCCACCAACTCTGCCAACGTGGCCGAGGCGGCGCCGAAGTTCCGTCCCATGCAAACGGATGAGTCCGTGTACACGTTTGGCAGCGGTAGCAGCCAGTCGCCCGGCACCCCAGTAATTCGGGCCGCCAGATTGGTGCCCCTCCATACCCACTGACCGCCCTCGTAATTCGCCACCACCCCGAGCCGCACTTGTAGTGAGGCTGGGACTGGGAACACTATGCTTAGCGGTACTCCATTGTCTGAAACGAAACTCGGGGCGAGTGTCGTCACGCCCGGGGTTACGGGTGGTGATCTCGGTGGTTCCGGTATGACTGTGTACCTGCACGACACCCGCAGGGTGTCGAGCGTGATGCCCATGTAACACAGTGAGTTGGCTGCCACCACCGATATGGGATTGGGGTTGTCGGCAATCATGAACGCTGCAATCACCCGCTTCGCAGCGGTTGATCCAAGCTTGTTCAACACGTCAGCTGAGTTGTTCAGCCGGACTGTTCGAACGTCATAGAAGGAAGTGCCATCGAAGAGATAGCACGGCTTGTCTAATATCATATAATGAATGCGGCGGGGGAGGGATACATGAAGCATCCCCACCCCCGCCGCTGATTGATCAATGGGTTGTGGCTTATCTTTTGAAAGATAAGCCGGTTTGGTTAGGCGATCTGCGCCTTGCCACACTGCTTGTCGAAGACGTGAAGCACGTCTCCGTCAGCGAGCACGATGTGCCCGGGCATGGGCTGCCCACCGAGGTGGCCCTCCACGCTGGCTCCGTACCCGAGGCGGCTCCGCATCACGCCGTCGCTGAGCACCTCGCTGACTGTGACCGGGTGGTCGTAGTCACGGGTAAAGGTGTTGCCGGTGCCGTACTGCACGGTCACACGGGTGAGCCCGGAGGCCTTGCCGCACTGGCGATCGTAGATGTACACCCGGTCGCCATCGACCAGACGGGTGTTGTCATTTTGGGGGACGTTTGAGATGTGTCCCTCCACGTTGGTTCCGTAGCCCAATGAGGCCCGGTTCGCGCTGTTGCCGAGCACCTGCCCCATCGTAGTACCGTCCACGAGGTTGAGGTTGATGCTATTATTGGTGCCGTAGCTGAGTGTGATAATCATGTTGGTTTGTGTGTTGTGGATGCTGCTTCAACAGGTAAATCCAGTAACAAAGTCCGCCACCCGTGTATGGTGTGCCAGAAGCGGGCATTGCCTGCTGCTTGTTGCCTTTGCGTGGATACAAACTGTCGTCGTCGCCTCCCGGCTGCATGACTCAACCGAGTCATGCAGGTGGGAACTGACGCTTATCTTTCAAAAGATACGCCGGGTGCTCATCGCTTCACCTCCGGGTTCGGGTTGTTGGCTGCGGCGAGGGCGTCTTGGACTTGGTAGAACGCCGCACAGTTGCCGCAGCAGTTCTTGTGGTCACGCGGGCAGCGATCGTTCCCCTGAATGATATTTACCAGTTCAGGGTCTTGAGGATTGCAGTCCTCCATATGCTCCAGCGCCACTTCCAGCGCCTCCTCCAGCTCCGCGAAGTTGTTCGCGCAATGGACGATGAGGGCGGAGTTCGCGGGCTGATTATTTGGCACGGTGGCATAAACGTCGGCCACGCTCCATCCCTTGTGTTCTCCCTCCGCTTTCGTTCGGATGTAGTGCTTGGTGATAAGCTCGCTACCGTCATTGCAAATCACTCCTTGCGGCTCCCTATGGACGAACCACGGCAGCGGGGTTGCCTTCTCTTTGAGTTCTTTGTAGGTCATTTCCCCTCCTTCTCCCCAGAGGGGACGAACTTGCGACACACACAGCGGTTGCCGTGTGCCTCCCCGTTCCAGCACTCCCTGTTGGGCTCGTGATCGCATCCGTCATGATGGACAGGCCCGCTGATGATGCCGTACTCAACGGCAAAATCGGGGGCAATGGTGAACGTTTTTTTCATGGTTTTGTTTATGTGTTTGTGTTTGTGTTGTTGTTTTCCACCCGGTGAATCCGAGCAGACCACGCCTCTCTTCCCATTCGCCCATTGAAGAGAAGCGTTGTCTGCTTATCTTTCAAAAGATAAGCTCGGGGCTTAAGCCCTCATCGCCTCATCGCCTCATCGCACCGAGCCCCATCGCCCTGCTTGAATGCAGTCGAGCTTGTACAGCTCTTCCCGCATTTCTGCGATCTGCATCGCCAGTTCCGCCCGGCGGAACCGTACCTCCTTCCGGTACGTGTCACTCGACACGCAATCCGGGCACGTTATCAGGTGGGGGCTGTCACTACGGCGAGTGCCGTAGTTGATGGTGTGCCCGCACACTATATGTGTCCCGGAGGACAGGTGTACGGGGCTCATTCCTTTGCAGCCCTTGCGAGCTGCGACGTTCCATCGAACGAAGGGTACCAGTCAGGCACCCTTTCGCGACGTTGGACTTTTCCCCGCTGGAGACTCCATTCCAGCAAACTCACCCTGTATTTGTACGCGGCCTTCTTGCGCCGCGCGGTTATTTGCTTTTTCATTTTGGTTTTCGATTTGATGCCCGAGCTGACGGAACAGCACGCTGATGCGGCGGCGCCATTGCGGGCGTGGTTTTTTTGTGGCGTACATGACTGTGACGGCGCAGATATGCGCCCAGCAGAAGGCCGAACACAATGCCCAGCCCAAAGAGCAGGCCGCCCGCAAGGGCGACCAGCCATTCTTGTTCGGGGGTCATTTGATCTCTCCCCCTCCGAATATAGCGTCCAGTACTTCCTCATCACTAACACGAATTCGGCTTATCTTTTTCAAGTTAAGCCGATGTTCTCGTACCGAAGGCAGCACGAGAAAGGGGGTAAAGCACCACGCGCAGGGAGCGCACGGCGAGAGGAGTCCGCACTTAGGACAGCGCAGTCCGGTTGGCTTTCTCATCAGATGGAGCCGGGCACCAACGCCCGAAGTTGCTTGATGAATGGCTTGAGCGCGCGGGGGGTGCGCGCCAACTGCCTTATCGCGTCGAGTGCGCAGATGCACTCCCACACGGTCGGGTTGGGGTCAATCCTGACCCCGTCGCCTTGTGTACGCCCCCGCCACTTGGTGGCGGTGGCCTTTTCGATCGCGTCCCGGTGCATGGAGCAGGCCGCCCGGAGCAAGGACGCAGCCTCAATGCTCTCGATGTATCGAGGCATCTTGGGCATGCGCGGGTTATGGAATAGTTTCATGGTTTGATTTCGGGCTATTCGCCCTATGTTGTACGTTGTCGGCGGGAGCGTTGAACTCACCGACCAATAATAATGCTCCTTACTGACGCCTGTGAGGGCAAGCGTCAGTCAGGATGGGGGGCTGCTTCGGGCTTATCTTTTGAAAGATAAGCCGCTTGGAAAAGCGGACGAACCCAAGTACATGACAGAAGGGCGGCTTATCTTTTGAAAGATAAGCCGCCCTT
>Ga0181357_1000027_pt1 | contig 37579 bp, 60 predicted proteins | sample Fa13VDMM110DN_FD_130094 | JGI IMG/M metagenome (GOLD analysis project Ga0181357, IMG submission 130094) | Freshwater viral communities from Lake Michigan, USA - Fa13.VD.MM110.D.N | ecosystem: Environmental > Aquatic > Freshwater > Lake | place: USA: Michigan | collected 2013-09-24 | reverse complement strand
GGGTACATCAGTTGCAACAACCTTAAAGCTTTTCCTGAATAACGGCAGTGCTACGTCAACGGCGACAAATAACGTGCTGATTAAGACAATCAACGTTCCAGCCAACACGATGACCAGCGAAATCAACACTGCTGCTGATTTCTTTACAAAAGCCCTTGACGGCGGCTCTTTGATGGTCCCGCCTAACTACAAAATCACGGCCTGCATCGGCGTGACAGTGGCAAACGCAATCTACGTTCTGCCTACCGCTGGAGACTTGACAGCATGAGCTGGGGCGACGCACGATCCCTGACGGCAGCGGCTGCTAGTCGGTGGATAACGAATCCCAAACAACTGCCAGTTGCAATAGTCAACGAAGCGAATCTATCGCTAAAGACTTCAGCAGGGGTAATCAATACATTTACTGCGGGAACTTCGCCAACAACATTTACGGCTATGGCGTTGCGCGGCGCTCAGACCTCCGTAGCTGTTGCTGACACATATGTAACGCTGGCTAACCTTACAGGTTCAGGGTTCTTATTCAATGTAATCTGCGCAACAAATACAGGCGCGGTTTACACGCCAACAATCCGCATAACAGTTGATGGAACTGTCTACACGATTTCCTCCAGTTCAACAGTAAATGCAACGTTCCGGCTTGTATTGGGGGCGCTGATTGCTGCAACTCCATCAGTAAGCGCAATTGCTGCTGTTGGCTCGGACATCATTTCGCCAAACGCTGGGCCAGATAACGGTTTTTCTGGCGCGAATGTTGGCGGCCTATACAACCCAGCCACAGCCAGCATCATGACGCCAGAAATGATCTTGGCCTATGGGCTTCCATGCTTGCGCTTTGAAACCTCTCTCATTGTTGAAATGAAGGCGAGTCTCCTGGCTTCTTCCGCCAATGACCGGCTTGGCGGCGTGTCTTATCGATTGGATACCTGATGCAAGTAATCAACCTTACAAACCCCGGACAAGCGCCAGTTGACGGCGACAGAATCTGCATCATCCACGGAAATGGTTCTATTGAAGAAAAGCGGTACACAGCACCCTTTGAGCCACCAGCACCAACGCGCAGACAGGCAATCATTGCCCGATTGTCAGAGATTGACGCTATCACCGACAGGCCGCGCACACGGCGAGAACTACAGCTAAACAAGACAGCGACCCGCGCATGGCTGCAAACGCTTGACGATGAAGCCGACGCATTGCGCGAGGAATTGAAAACCTTGTCAGTAGAAAGAGGCAGAAACTCCGCTGCTCGGTCTGGTGGTGGTGGTGGCCCCCTTGAGCCGGTTTAACCTGGCTGCGGCGTTGCTCCTGATTGGGGCAAGTCGTAACTATGGCTGGATGCTGGTGGACCCTGAATTTAGGGGCATTGCCAGCAAAGCGCTTGGGGCATTTGCTGCCTTGTGCCTTATTGCAATCATTGCTTACCACTGTGCAAGCAAATGGGTTTTGCTGGTTTCTGCTGCCTACGGGTTTGAAGAACTCCAGACCTTTGCATGCTCAGTTATGTATTGGGTTGAGCCTTGGCCCGTAGAGGTCGGCCAGTCAATTTGCAGCGCTCGAATCGGCTTTGATGTTGGCGCTGTTGGGATATTTGTCGTTGGATTACTTGCGTACAAACTTGCAAGCGTACTCGGAGCTAAATGAATGTCTGAAGCACAAAAACCCATGTCGATTGAAGTGCTTGATACACATTTGGAGTACATGCGCAAGGATATTCAAAAAGTCCTGCATGAAATGTCCAACATGGCGACAACCGATGACATAAAAAAGCTGAGTGAGCGTATGGACAAATTTGTCACCACAGACAGATTTGATGCACTTGAAAAGAAAGTAGACGCTAGCTCCCTAGGTAGTTCGTTTGATCGCGGCCTATCGCTGATAACAAGAATCAGCGCTGCTATTGCTGCATTGATGGCAATGGTTGGTATAGGTGTTGCCATGGTTAGGTTTATCGACAGCATTAAGGCGGTTATCTAATGCTCGCAACAATCGACAACTGCGGCATCGGTATTGCGGCAGACCTATCGCCGGAAGAATTGGGTAACGGCGTATGGTCTACCGCGTTGAATGTCCGGTTTAACAATGGCTACGCTGAGCGATTCAAGGGAACCACGCAAGCATTTGATACGCCTGCTGTAACTCCGTATTTCCTCGCGCCATACGCCACGACTACGGCACGGTTCTGGATACACGCTGGCCTATCTGCTGTGTATGCAGATGATGGCACCACAAGGACCGACATAACAGGCACAGCACCAACAGGCGCTATTGATGACCGCTGGACAGGCGGCAGCATTAACGGCGTATGGGTGATGAACAACGGCGTAGATGTTCCCATGTACTGGAACGGCGACACCGGCACAAACCTTGCGTCTTTGGGTGGATGGGATGCGAATTGGCGTGCCACTTCTGTGCGCCCATTCAAAAACTTTATCGTTGCATTGGGGATTACTAAGAGCGGGACCAAATACCCGCACATGGTTAAGTGGTGTACCACGCTGAACCCCGGCGCGGTGTCTGGCGCTGGTGACTGGGACGAAACCAACCCAGCTAAGGACGCAGGCGAGCAAGACCTAGCCGAAACGCCTGACATTATTGTTGACTGCCTACCGCTAGGCGATGTAAATATTATTTACAAAGAGCGGTCAGCCTACGCAATGACGTATGTTGGCGCACCATTCATATTCAGGTTTCAGCGCTTGCCGGGTGATTCTGGGATGCTGGCGCGTGGGTGTGGTGTACAGACCCCGCTAGGCCATGTAGTTCTGTCGGCTGGTGACGTAGTTGTCAACACTGGAAGCGGTAGCACCAGCATTGCAAACGGACTTGTCAGAAAGTTCATATTTAACAACATCAACAGCACGTATTACAAACGCTCTTTTGTTACGACAAATCCTCAGAAAAATGAGGTGTGGATTTGCTTCCCGTTTGGAGAATCCGAGACTTGCAACCGCGCATGTGTTTGGAACTGGATTGACAAAACGTGGGCTATCCGTGAGCTGCAAAACGTAACTTATGGCGCGGCTGGTCAGGCCAACATCACGGCCACTAGCACCACATGGGCGGGTGATTCTGCATCATGGGCAAGCGACGCAACTAGCTGGAACGAAAACGAATATTCGCCAGCAGAGGCGCGGCTGCTTATGTCGCACACAACCCCTGTCATTTCTGTGGTTGACACAGGGACAAGCGAATTCGGCGAGTTGATAAATGCCAACATCACCCGAACAGGCATGCACTTCGGCGACCCTTACTCGGTCAAAACGATTACAGGCGTGCGGCCTAAGTTTGATGGTCCTGCTGGTACGTTGGTTACGGTGGAGATTGGTGCTTCCATGTTCCCAGATGCATCGCCTATCTGGTCTGCTCCTACAACGTTCACGCTAGGCCAGTCGATCAAGATTGATTCGTTCGCTACTGGGCGGTTTCTAGCAATTCGATTCTCAAATGCTGACTTTGCAACGTGGCGAATCAAGTCGTTTGACATTGAATACATAAAAGCAGGGGCGTTTTAATGGCTCGCTATACACCCGGCGTCATGCCAACCAACCCAGCAGATTGGCCTGAATACTTCCGCGTTGAACACGCAAAGATTGCTCAAGCAATGGAAACACCAAGTGAGCGGTTTACATGGGAAACCCTCTACGCACCACCAAATAAATACGGCGAAGGAACCACAGTCAAAGCAGATGGCACGACTTGGAATCCTGGCTCAGGTGCAGGCACTTATCAATATCGCGGCGGCGCGTGGCGCTTTTTAGGCTAAGGAGACAACATGCCAATTTCAATCGGTGGACAGACTTACACAGACCAGCAAGTCAAAGATTTCTACGCTGGCGGCGGCAATGAACGACAGTTCCTAGAACAGGCAGGCGTCTCTGACCCTTGGGCGGCGCGTGATCTGACGTTACAGGCGCGTCAAACTGCTGGCTACACGCCGACCATGCAGGACAATTTTAAGCAGTACCAGCAGGCAAACCCTGGCGGCGCATTTGCCAACAACTACGGCGGTTGGCTCAACGACATGAAGAACGGCAACCCCGGCGCGTTTGGGGCTATGCAGGCAGGCACTTACACAGGCTCGCCAACAGCGGCTACAGACTTCGCTCCCGGTGGCATCCATAGCGGCAAAACATTCAGCTACGGCCAATCCGGCAAAGGGATGCTAGGTATTGGAGACGGATGGGGTGGCGACACGGCAAGCGCTACTAACGGCGGCTCTCAAAACCTTGGCATGGGTGGCAACTCTGGCGCTAACTACGGCGGCTCTCAGGGTGGTGGCGCTGCTGGTGGCACTAACCCCTATCTGCAAGGCATGGGGCAATCGATCATCGACCAGATGACGGAGAACTACACCCGCAACCAGCTACCGGCTTCACGCTCTGGCGCTATGGCTGCTGGTGGCTTCGGTGGTTCGCGTCAGGGTGTTGTGGAGGCTAACGGCCTGCAAGACTTGAACCGTGGCATAGGTCAGAACCTGACCAACCTGTACGGCCAAGACTGGACCAACGCGCAAAACCGTGGATTGCAGCAGCAGAGCATAAACAACAGCTATGACCTTGGGTTGAGGTCCAATGATCTAGGCTTTGCCAACCTGGACAGCAACAACAACCAATTTGGTCAAACCTTCGGGCTGAACGTGCTCAACGCGCAAAACAACTGGGCCAATCAAGGCGTCCAGAACGCCAACAGCATGCAAAACGCGCCTATCGACTACGCCCGCTACTTCAACGGCCAGACCTCACAGATGGCCGGGCAGGGCGGTACACAGACCAACACGCAGACAAACCCCGGCAACCCGTATATCGGCGCTCTGGGCGGTGCTCAGTTGTTCAATTCTTGGCTCAACCCAACACGGGGATAAACATGGCGACACTCAGCTACGAAGATTATTTGAAGCGCGTCAACTCTGGCATGTTGGATGCAAATGGCCGGTTTGTCGGTCCTCAGGGCGGCGTTAATTACATGCTTGAGGGTCAAACCCCGCAAGAGGCATACGCCAACGCCCAAGCGATTGACATGCCAGAGATTGACGGGCGCGATAACGCTGCGATGAACGCAAGCCGTTTGCAGTATCTTGACCCAACATGGAGAGATGGCCCTGCTGGTACTGGCTTGTTAAATGCCGTTGGACATTTGGCTGGTGAAGTCACTAAAAATCCAGCGCTGATGGCAGGGGTATTTGGCGGTGCGGCTCAATACTTTAACGTCCCTGGCTTTACTGGTGAACAGGGGTTCTCCGGCATTGATGCGGCTGGAAGTGGGTTTTCTGCGGCTAAAGATACCGGGTTGTTAGCTACTGGCGGCGATGTAGCCGCATTGAACGGTAACCAGATCGCTGCGCTGTCCCCTGCGGCAAGTGCTAACGGCTTCTCGTTCGCAGTACCCGAAGCGATGACAAACGCTGTAGGGCTAGACCTTGGCGGCGTGGCGACTACGGCGATTCCGGGAGAGGCTGCTGCGGCTGGCTTCTCTGGTATTGGTTCTGGTGCTGGCGGCGGCGCGGGTATTGGCTCTGGTACGGTTTTAGGCGGCGGTGGCGCTGCGGCTGGTGGAGGTGGGCTATTGAGCAAGGTTAAAGACTTTGTTACCGACCCTTCAAACCTGCTGAAAGTAGGTGGCACTGTGTTGGCTGCTGCCGGTGGCGCAGCGGCAAGCAAAGACAGCACCACAAGCAAAAGCAGCACCAATGAACCGTGGGCAGAGGCTAAGCCTTACCTACTGGACAACCTAAAGACTAACGCGGCGATGCAGGAACACTACCGCGCAAACCCGTTCTCTGACCTACAGAAGCAGCAGTACCAAGGTCTATTTGATAGCCTAGCAAACAGCAAGGCCAATGTGCCCGGACTGCTTGCAAACGCTAATTCTTTCAGCCAATCACGGCGCGGCCAAATGCCAGCAATGCAGGGCCTGCTATCTGGAACGCAAGCGGCTCCCATCAACTTTGCGCAGTATCAAAACATCGGGCGAAAGGGGTAAGACATGGCAGGATTGCTGGACTTTTTGAATAGCGCAGAAGCGCAGGCCGGTCTAGGCTTGCTGGCAGCGGCTGGCCCACGCTCAGACGGCGCAGGCTTCGGCCAACGCTTGCAAGAAGGCTTAGGCGCGGCTGACCAGTGGAAAGCGCGACAGGCAGCGGCCAAGCGTGCGGAAATGCAAGACCAGATGGCGCAGATGCAGATGGCGCAGGCGCAAGCACAGATGGCGCAGCAGCAGAAGTTGCAAGGGCTGGCTCAGCAGTTTGCGAAACCCGAAGGCTTTGACTATGGCGGCTATGCCAATGCTATGGCAGGCGTAGACCCCATGCGAGCTATGGAGATACAAAAGAGCCTAGCCAAGCAAGGGCCAGAGTTCTCTACCGCGCCACAGTACGACCAAGCAGGCCGCGCTTTCATCCTGGCTAAGGATGGGACCATGAAGTATCTGGACGGCGTGAAGGCTCGGGACAAGCTGGAGGAAGTGCGCCTAGGCGACAAGGTGGCATTCCGTAGCCCTTACAGCACTGAAATGCAGGGCAGCATGGCAATTGGTCAATCTGCTGATAGCAAAGCGTCTAACGCGGTGGCTTGGGCCAATAACAGCCTTAGCCGTGAGCGGCTAAACATGGACAAAACCAAGGCCGCAGCAGAAACTGCCGATGGTGGATATTCCAGTAAGCCACTCCCAACAGCGGCGCTGAAAATGCAAAACGACGCCATAGACGCAATTGGCACGGCTGGCGGCATTAACAAAATGCTCTCAGGCGTTGAACAGAAGATAGCTGACAAAAAGGTCAAGTTTGGACCAGTCTCTAACTTGATTAATCAAGGGCTAAATGCTGTTGGCAGCAGTACAGAGGAAAGCCGAAATTTCGCGTCCTTCAAATCTGATCTTGAGAAAATCCGCAATGAGTCCTTGCGCCTAAACAGTGGCGTGCAAACCGATGGAGACGCGCAACGTGCGTGGAACGAACTGTTCCAAAACATCAACGACACGGATTTGGTAAAGCAGCGGCTTGGAGAGATTAAGTCTCTCAATAACCGGGCAGTTGAATTGCAGAAACTCAAAGTGGACGGCATCCGTGGCAACTACAAAGCAGCTCCATTTGACTACGGGAAATTGCCAGACGCAGGCGGCGTAAGTTCTGGAAGTTCTAGCGGCGGTTGGGGCATTCAAAGGGTTAACTAATGGCAACCTACAAAATCACTGCGCCTGACGGAAACGCTTACAACGTTACGGCACCTGATGACGCATCGCAAGAACAAGTGCTTGCTTATGCTCAAAAAAGCTACAAGATGGCGGCAGCACCGGCCAAAGAAACATCCACCCTAGACAACATCAAGCAAGGACTCGGCAACGTTATTGCTGGAGGTGTTCGCGGTGCTGGCTCTATCGGCTCAACCCTGATCGCTCCATACGACATAGCAAAAGACGCATTGGCTGGCAAGGGCTTGTCTCTTGAGTCGAATCGTCAACGGCGTGCAGACATGGATTCGGCTCTAGGCTCTATGGGCGCTGAAACCGATTCGTTTGGGTATGGCGCTGGCAAATTGGCTGGCGAAATCGCGGGTACTGCTGGCGCTGGTGGCGCACTGGCTAACGTTACAACTAGGGTTGCTCCACGCTTGGCAGTTGCGGCCCCTGGTTTGATTGAGGCAGTCCGTACTGGCGGCATGAGTGCAAACGGTGCAGGCATGGCAACTAGGGCCGCTGGCGGGGCTATTTCTGGCGGCTTATCTGCTGGACTTATCAACCCAGAAGACGCGGGAACTGGCGCAGTAATTGGAGGCGTTGCTCCCGGCGTTATCAGTACGGCTGGCAACATTGGAAAGGCGATCGGAGAAAAGGCCGCAGCTACACGGGCAGAGAATCTAGCCAAGTTCAACCGTAGCGCACCAATGCGAGAAACACTCAGCGCATCTATAGACGCTGGTTATGTGGTTCCTCCAAACATGGTTAACCCGTCCACCAAGAACGCGCTTATTGAGTCGTTTTCTGGAAAACAGGCTACCTCGCAGCTTGCATCGGTACGCAATCAAGACGTTACAGAAAAGCTGGTGCGTCAGTCGCTTAACTTAGCAGATGACGCGCCATTGTCAAAAGGCGCACTAGAGCAAATCCGAAAGGTAGAGGGCGGCGCATACAAGCGAGTCGGAGAGTTGTCTCCAGCATCTGAGTATGACCTTGAAGCGCTCAAGCAAGCGCGGAATGAGGCTCAAGGCTGGTTCAACGCTTACAACCGATCGGCAAGCCCTGAAGACTTGGCAAAGGCTAAAAACTTCAGAGACACGGCTGAAATGCTTGAATTGAGGCTTGAGAGCCACGCAAAAGACGCAGGAAAAGAGGCCCTGATTCCTGCACTGCGCGAAGCACGCAAACAGATCGCCAAAACCTACACCGTAGAGCGTGCGCTGAATGACGCCACAGGAACAGTAAACGCCAAGGTCATCGGGAGGATGTTTGACAAGGGCAAGCCACTGTCAGACGGCCTTGATACTGTTGGACGGTTTGCTAGTGGCTTCCCAAGCATTGCACAAGCTCCGCAACAGATGGGCAGTCCTGCTGCGCACAATCTGCGCTCTATGGCTTCGATGCTGGCGGGTGGTGGTGGATTGGCTGCTGCTGGCCCGGTTGGTTTGGCGGCTGCTGCTGTGCCGTTTGCTGCTGGCCCGTTGTCGCGATCGCTAATGTTCCGTGAAGGCGCTCAGAGGGCTCTTGCCAACCAGTCAGCGCCGACTATGGGTCGCTTAGGGCAAATGGGCGGTTTGTTGTCTACCCCTGAATTGCAGATGTTTTTGGCACGCTCTGCGCCTGCTACTTCTTCTTTGCTAGACCCATAAGCAGGCCATAGATGAATGCAAGCCCGGCAAGTATCGCCAGCTTCCACAGCATGTATTCAATAAATTCCATCCCCCGCATTCTAGGCACTCCAAAGGAATAAGCAATGATCAATTCCCGCAACCTTGCCGACTTACTACCGCGCACAGCGGCCAAAGCTGCGCTATTTCGAGATGAATGCGCGAGAGCCGGTCACGACATTATTTTTACCAGCACTTACCGCGACAAGGAAAGCCAAGACGCTCTATACGCGCAGGGCCGCACCACGGCAGGCAAGCGCGTGACCAACGCAAAGGGCGGCGACAGCTTCCACCAATACCGAGTGGCTTTTGACTTCGTCCCAGTTGTCAATGGTGTGGCGGTCTGGAATGACGATGTAACTTGGGCCGCATGTGGGGCCATCGCAAAGCGTGTCGGGCTTGAGTGGGGCGGCTACTGGGACGGCTTCAAAGACAAGCCGCACTGCCAAGACCTTAACGGCTACGGCCTAGACCAATACAAACGGGGGGAAGCCAAATGAAGCTAATCGCAAACTGGAAAAAGGCATGGCGCATGCTGAGCGTGCAAGCAATGGCGCTGGCTGGTGCAGTGCAAGGCGCTTGGATGTTTATCCCGGACGGTATGCGCTCCAGCATCCCGGCGAATGTGGTGCAGGCGGTAACGATTGCGCTGCTTGTGCTGGGGGTGGTCGGGCGGCTGGTTGATCAGCCCAAAGTCAAATGATCGCCCTTTTGAACTGGCGCGTGTGGGCGGCTCTGGCGCTTGCCGTGGCTCTGGCGGCTTCCCACTGGAAAGCATATTCAATGGGCGGCGCAGAGTACCGCGCAAAGATGGCAGAGCGCAATGCTGAACTGATGGCAGAAGCCGCTACCGCCAGTGAGGCAAACCGCAAGACCGAGCAAGCAATGGCCGCGAAACTAAGGAAGGCGCAAGATGATTACGCAAAAATGCAAAAGGTTAATGCTGGTAATGCTCTTGAGCTTGCCAGGGTGCGCGGCGACTTTAAAACCGCCCTCAATAGTCGATGCACCGCAAATCCAACCGCCCCCGGCTGTTCTGATGGAGGCGGAAGACTTGAGCGTAAATTACTTGGAGAGTGTGCGGGAGTTGTTGTTGAACTGGCAACGACAACTCAACGATTGGCGGATAAAGTTATAGGCTTGCAACGTTACGTTGGTGTGGCATGCTCACCGCCTTAATCTGTTGGGGATTTTTTGGCATAACAGGGGCAAACCGCGCAAACCCTGCACTGTACGCAAACCCATAGACCCAATATCCATGCGGGTTGCAGCGTAGTACACCATTCGCCTACCGCACTCGAAATCAGGCGTACCGAAAGGTACCGAGGGTTCGAATCCCTCCTCTTCCTCCAGTATCTATAAGCGTCTAGTGCTATCAAAACAATAGCCTAGGCGCTTTTTAGTTTGGGGATGTTGGGGATTTTTTGACCAATCTTCCCAATAGCCACCGAAAGCGCATCGGTTGCAAGGTGGCTGTATCGTTGGGTTGACCGGGCGTCCTTATGCCCAAGTACCGCCCCCACGGTGTACAAATCCACCCCGCTGTTAATCATTTCCGACGCTGACGAATGGCGCAAATCATGGAAATGGTAGTGACTAAACCCCGCCAAATCCCTAGCCCTTTGCCAATTGTCCTGAATCGTGATCTTTGGCGCTTTCTTGAATCTCCTGGCACACACTGCCACCCGTGGGTGTATCGGCACTATTCGCGGGTTGCCGTTCTTTGTGTCTGCCAGCACCCATGCGGCACCAACTACCTTAGCCCTCAGAATCTCGCCTAAGCGCATTCCACTGTAAAACCCTATCCGTATAGCCATCCGTGCGTTGTGGTTCTTGCAGAGCCTACAGATGGCCAGCATTTCGGCACGGCTGGCGTACTGGTGGCGCTCGTTCCTAACCGTTGGCACCGTCACCTTGGCCGCTGGGTCGCTTTCGGCCATGTCGTGATGTTTCCATGCATACCGGCAAGCTGCGGTCAGATAGCGGATTCGGTTCCTAATGCTGGCAGCGGCCAATGGTGTGCCGTCCTGTTTAACGCCTTTCATGGCATAGGTTTTGCACACATCCGACAGCGCAGCGATGGGCCTACCCTGGTAGAACGGGAACAGCAGGGCCAGTTCTTTTGCCACGTTGCCAGCCGTTTTTAGCTTTGGGACGCGCTCCCTGATATAGCAATCAACCGCATCCTCGATGGTGAATTCTGGGCGCTGCACTCTGGTTGCAATGGCGTAGAGTCGGGCCGATTCTTGGCGGTCGTATGCGTCAGCTTGGGTTTGATTCCAAGTTTTCGGAAGGTGTTTAACAGTCCTGACTCGGTTTGAGTTGATAAGGCGGTCGAACTCAAAGACGAACGAACCACGTTTTTTATCGCGGTAGATAGGCACGATCGTTTGTACTCCTGCACATCGTGTGCTTCGAAAATTATGCGCTTTCCGATTCGATAGCATGGAATCGGGCCAGATGGCGCGGCAAGCTGGTAGACCATCCGGCTAGACACGCCTAGCATTTCAGACGCTTGATTGACGTTCATTCCTTCCCCTCTTGTGCTGCAATGGCCGCCTCTATAGCCGGTATATCCTCGTCGTTGTCAAACAGCACGCCCTCAGCCTCTCCAACGTTGTTGGCGTAGTTCAGGGCGCGTTTGCACGCTATCAGCATCGCATCCCTTTCCCCCTTAACCCGCTCCAGCTCAAGCTGCGATTTATTGAAGTCGTCGTACAGCTTTGCGTTTTGTGCGCCGATTTGCTCCAGATCACGGCGCAACCCTTCGGTGTCGGGTGGGGTGGTGTACAGCGGCTCCCATGCCTTTGCAAACGGTCTGCCACCTTTGTCGGCCAGACAGAATTGCTCGGCCTTTGGCACCCAGTACGCAACAGGCTCCACAGGCTCCTCCACAGGCGCATCAATAGCGGCGCGTAGGTCAGCGATGGCGGCGTTGACAATCAGCGTCTGCGTCTTGTTCCACCGATTGCAGGGCATGCTCAGCGCATGGAGTGCGTTCTGCATAACTTGCTTGCTCATTTCAAAACCTCGTGTGTAAGCACCGTCAGAACTTTGTCCAAGTCTTCCAGCAAGTAATCCGGCAGACAGTGCTTTTCCGAAAAGCTCCACGCCTCAAGTGCTGACAACAGCTTGATCGTTTCTAGGATTTCTGGCTTAGTCATTCGGCTTTCTCCTTTGTGCTGGGTGCTGCGGGAAGTGGCATCCAATGTGTTGCCCATTCACACGGGTCATGAATGTCACCGTGCCAACGTTTGTCTCGTTTGCTGTAAGTAGCGCAAGTCATCGAACCGTCCTTGCAGCCGAGAAAAATCTCAGTACCATCCTTCGGCGCACTCTCAATAGTCCTCCACCCCGGCTGCACGGCTTGGGCTGCTTGCCATGCCCGCCATTCGCCCTCTATGTGTATGTAGTGGTACGAGCAATCAGCAGCTTTAAGCTCTGGTCGGCGCGGGTAATTTCCGTGCTTCATAACCCACGCCTCAAACGCTTCGCGTTGCTTATCCATGATCTGCCCCTTTAGCATTGATGGCTGCGCGTTTCCCACAGTGGTGGCAGTAAGCAACGCGGTTCTCTGCTGGCCCACCGTCGATAAAGCTCCAGAGTTCGCCACACGAGCTTGCCCATGTACCGGATTCGTCATCGTCAAGAGTCCATTCGCATGGCTCCCCCGCTTGGCTTGGCTGCGCGACAGGCTCCACAGGCGCATCAATAGCGGCGCGTAGTTCTGCGATTGCAGCTTGAATAGCGGCCTGTATCGGCTCGCCTTCTTTGTAGCCGTTATCTGCCCACTCCAGCGCATCAAGTGCTTTCTGTAATAGCTGCTGTGTCATTTTGAAATCTCCATCAATGCGTACTTAGCCTTTTCCATCCACCACAACGCTTCGCCACCATCAGAGCGAGTCGATGCAAAGTACAAGCCCCCATCAGCATCTTCGCCAATAATCCATACGGCTTTCGGCTTGGCATCAATGGCCGCTTGCAGTACGCGCTCAACGTCAAGGTCTAGGCTTGTGACGCCCGGCTGCACGGTTACGTTTTCTACGAGTTTCATTTGGACTCCTTAGCATTGAGGGCTGCGATGGTGGCTCGGGTGTACGCTTTTATGTGATCAAACCCTTGAATACTGGAACTGCCATATGGTGCAGCTAGTTTCGATATATCAGCGTCCGACAACTCCCCCGCTTGGCTTGGCTGGACCAGCTTATCGTTTAGCATCTTCGCGTGATGCGGGCAAAGCACAGATAAAGACTCTGGAATAGTTTTACCATCGCAGTGAATTTCAATCGACCGTTGCAGAGCAACCGTATACTTTATGTCGTTGCTATTTGCTCGGCTTGGCTGCGCCGAGCCGTCATGCACCTGATTTATGTCTGAGTCGTCTGGATCCACCGGGGATGCGCCTAAACAAGCCTTCACATACTCCGGCACTTCCAGCGGGTCAGCCATTGCGCTTGTGTAGTAGCCGTCAAGCGTAGTGTCTGGCTTTGGCACCGGGAAGGCGTCACGGCACGCGGCAAGGGCGGTTATCAGCTTGGCGTTTTCGGCTTGCAGTGCTGACTGGTCAGGGGATGCGCCTGCTACTGCGTAAACATCCACGCCATGAACTTGCGCGTAGCCTGTGCGATAGGTGGACGGTGTATCTCCACTTGCCCACTTAACTACATAGCCACAACCAATAGGCTCCTGCTTCTCCAACTCAGCCAGCCGCTTCTCTTGTTCAGATGCCTTCCTGCACACCTCGTCAAGCAATTGGTAGTCTTCTTGCCACTTCGCGCGGACACGCGCCACCTCAGCCTGCAAAGCCTCAATCTCTGCACCTTGCTTTACAGACAAGTTGTGAGACTTGTTATCCTCTGACATCCAGTAATCTGCCGCCTTGGTCTGTATTTCAATCTCAGCCTGCAAAGCTTCCAGCGTGACCAGCAGCGCGATGACCATGCCAGGGTTGAGGGCATGGTGATAAGCCTCCATCATTTGCACGTAGTCCGACCAAATGCCTGTGTGCCTCTCTGCCGCTTTTGCAGCCAATGCCCGCAAGTGCGAAAAGTCTTGTGTGTCTGTGGTCATGGTGTTTCCTTTTGGATTGCGGCGTCGATGGCGGCGTCTAGGTGCTGACAAACATCGCCCTTCATGATGTTGCCAATTGGCGGAAGTCCTATGCCAGTTGGAAACCCGAAATACTTGTATCCATCGTCGCTACGGTGGCCGCTTGTCTTGCGACGCACCCATTCATATCTGGCGGAGTTCTTGCGCAGCTTCTCAATCTCCACCGCCTGCGCCGCTATCAGTTCTTTCAGCTTGTCGGCAGAGTCCATGCCTTCACCTGCTGTTTGTAGAGTGTTCATTTTGCGTCCTTTGCCGCTATATTAGGTATAGCAGTGTTTCTATATTCCACGGGGGCTAGAGACTGGTTTTATGGGTGGTCGCGCCACGTTATATTGCAGGTTTTGCGGGATACATTGCGTTAAACCGCATAAAGTGGCACCACATCAGCGCCAAATGCGTAGGTGTGGCCATGCACTTGCAGTTTCATGTCGTATATACGTTGGCCAGCAAGCCACTCAGCGCACTCTTTTGACACAAATAAAACAGGCTCGCGCTCAGCTTTTAGCCGCGCAACCTCTGCTACGGGGTCGCCTTCTTCCTCCATCCCCAGAAGGGTCAAAATCCGGCTGTAGTTGTTGGCCTCAGTCGCTGGCACTTCAATCATTGTTTGCATGTTCTTCTCCGGTAAAAATTCGGTTTAACAGGTTGCTGCATCGGATCGCCTACGGCTCCCGCTGAGCAACGGCGTTATATGGCAGAGGCGCGTACCACGCTTGGTCGAACGCCATCATTGCCGCGTGAGGCGAAGCCCCGAATCCGCATACACCGGATTGCAAGTCATCCCCGAACAACGCACACCACTGGTTTCCGTCGCGGTACAGCTTCGGCTTGTAAATGACGTGAGAGGCCGTGTAGCACTGAGCCGCTTGCTGTATAGACTCCTGCGCCATTGCAGCAGCGTGACAAATGGCATTTGCAGCCATGTTTGAATCGTTTGGTGTTAGCACTGTTTCTCTCCTGTTGTACCAGCCCGATAACCGGGCGGTCGAGTGGACAAGCCACTCACCTCTGCGTTATGCGACGATCCAATCTCAGCGGCTGCACGCACGATTGCCCGGCGGGTGGCTGCTGCGTCCCGAAACCCCGGCTCGTCTATGTCAACAGTCTCGCCATAGCAAACGCGCGTTGCATGAGTGTCGATTGCAAGACCTAGCTTCACAGCCAGCCTCATCGCATCACCATCGTCTGTGAGTGGGTTCCACACATCCCCATTTCCGGGCCTGCACTCGGATTTTTCACCAAATGTCCAAGCACCAGAAGTCCATGCAATCTCGGGTAGACCCGCAGCCCTAGCGGCTGTTTCCAGTAGTTCTTCATCAGTCATATATCTCTCCGGTGTGTCGTTGCATAACCAGTTCATGGACATGGACCCCTGCGGGTCCAGTCATGGCGGCGTTAAATATCGTCAGTCATCCACCACTGCCCAGTCACCACCCTGCACACGCACATAAACACCAGACCCCACAAGGCGATGATGCAAGCGCCGACTAGGGCTCTAGTAGGTGGTGGACTCGCATGGCTATGCCACTACAAGACGCACACCTTGCGTCAGCTTTGCGCCTGGAACTTCTGCGCCAGTCTTGATAGCTGCTGCAATCGCTTTCTTATCCGGCGCGGCAACTGGCGGCTTCGGTGCTGGCGTAACCATGTATTGCGCTGGCAAACTCAGCGGGTCGAATATCTCCACGGCTGGTGGGTTGTGCCGAATGCTGATAGAAAACATTGGGCAATCAATGCGCTCAATTCCGGCGCGTTGCATGTTGGTCAACAGGTATTCACGCAGACCAGCGGCTACCTTGCATCGATGGGCCTTGAGAGCCTGCAAACGGGCAATCTCAGCGTCTATTGCTAGGTTGTGTGCCTCTGCGCCACGGGCTACGTATTCGATGCCTTGCGCTTTAACCGCGAGTTCATCAGTGATGCCGCTGGCTTCTATCGTGTCGGCAATGGTTGTTGCGTCGAAATCACCGTCTGCCAGTTGGTTGGCAAGGGCAAGGTATTGGTTTGTGATTGCGTAAAGTGCGGTCATAGGTCACCTCAAAAAGGAATGTCATCGTCCATATCATCAAATCCGCTGGCCTGTTTTGGCGCAGCTTGGCGGGGCTGTGGTGCTGGCTTAGGCTTGTCTGCCTGTTCACCAGATTGACCGCCTCCAGCCAACTCAAGATCAGACACGCGGCCCACCAGCTTTACACCTTTGCCGTTGCTTCCTTCGTAGGTTTCAACGTGCACATCGTCTACCGTCACGGAAATAAGCCCGCCCTTTTTTAGGTATGGGGCTAGCGATTCGGCACGCTTGCCCCACAAGCTGGCTTCTATCCACTGCGTGCATTTCTCGCCCTTCTCGCGGTAGTTGAATGCAAGTGCAAGGTTTGCCACGGCTTCACCGCTGTGGATAAATCTAATTTCTACGTCACGGCCAATACGGGCCAATCCAAATGTTTTCATGCTGCTTCTTTCTGTGTGAGTTCTTGTTTACGTTTATCTTTTGCCGTGGTGATTGCATGACGGTAGCCAGAATCCAGCATCTGTAAAGCGTTCTCAAAATTGGTCTTGAGAATGTCTAAGCTGCTGCTGTTTGCAATGCCTTTCAGGATTGCCGAAACGTCAGGCTCTGCCCTTGCTGGCCTAGATGCTGCGTTGCCATCGTCATCTTCTGGAGCTATGCCACAGGCCGTCATAAGGCTGTAGCGACGCGCATAGGTCAACGCACTACCGTAGCCTTGCGGGTCTTGCTTGGATGCTGGCACGTGCAGCTTGCCACCGCGTAGTTCTTCGCCAGATTCATGCAGGAACAGTGTTTCCACCGTCACCCCCGTGGAGTCTTCAAACGTCTGCTGAATCATGGCAATGCCGTTGTCAAGCAATGCGCCTTCTACAGCCTCTAAGCACGCTCCAAGGTCGGCATACTTGCTGCGAAATGCAGGGTTAGTCTTGTCCTTCAAAGCTGGCCCAAAGGCGCGTTTAGCTTTCACAAAAGCCGCTGCTACTGTCTTCATGCTTTCACCCCCGAATAGTTCATCAATTCTTCAAGCGGAATCCCCGCCAGTTGGCAGATCAAAGCAATGTCAGCCTGCTTGATGCTGTACTGACAGCCAATGCGGTAGAGAATGTCTAGCTGCATCTGGCGCTCTGCAACCCTCTCGCGCTGGCTTTCTTCTTCGTCGTAGAAAGTTGGCGTAAGGCTCTCGAAAAAATCGTCGTAATTTCTCATTTCATACCCCATTGGTTGCCAGCCCGTACCCGTGGCCGGTGGTTGTTGTCTTCATTCGTGCGCTTGATAAGAGCTTCCATGTCACGCTTTGCCCTTGCTTCTTCTTCCTCTGCTGTGGGCAAGTTGAAATCTATAAACCAGTGCGCAGCAATGCCAACAATGCACAAGATCAGCAGAAAGGTAAGGATTGGTCCGGCGTAGGTCATACACCAGCCCTCCATACAAAAACATCCAGCGCCACCACAAACAAACCAATGGCGCAAACAAGGTAAATGGCTCTATTTGCGGCGGTCATTCCTGTTCCCCTGCATCAGCCAAGTCCACAGCCTTCAAAACATCATCAGCAACTTGCTCAAGGTCTGTAGGCATCCACAGCGCTACGCCCTCAAAGCGATCAACCATTGCGTTATGCATTGCATACAGCACATCGGCCATGTGTTTTGGGTGGATGTAACCGGCTTCGATTTGCTTGATGAAGTCAGCCGCGATACCTTCGTTGCTGAAACTGCGGAACACGCGCTCTGCGTGCTGCATTGCTAGGGCGCTTGATTCGGCGGTGGTGAAGGTGTTCATGCTTTCACCTTGACAAACTTGTTTTTCGCATCCAGCTTGTAGGTAACATTCGCCTCAATGCCGTCTTCGCCAACATAGCCAATCACAGTGCGATGGCGATCGTTTTTCCCGTCATACCAGCAGATTCTGATTTCGCCCTTGTCGCCTGCTGTGGCGGTGCCCCTGTTGCCTGCTGTGGCGGTGCCCCTGTTGCCTGCTGTGGCGGTGCCCCTGTTGCCTGCTGTGGCGGTGCCGTAGATGCCTGCTGTGGCGGTGCCGTAGATGCCTGCTGTGGCGGTGCCCCTGTTGCCTGCTGTGGCGGTGCCGTAGATGCCTGCTGTGGCGGTGCCCCTGTAGCCTGCTGTGGCGGTGCCGTAGTCGCCTGCTGTGGCGGTGCCGTAGTTGCCTGCTGTGGCGGTGCCGTAGTCGCCTGCTGTGGCGGTGCCGGAGGCGCCTGCTGTGGCAGATCCAAGCGCACCAACAGTTACTAGCTCGTTGTATCCACCGATGGCTGACCGGCCAACCACAGCAACAGTCGCCGCCTTTGGCTCATTGGCAATGATGTAATCAGCCGCCTCAGCCTTGCCGCCAACAAAAACAACTTCACCAGATTGAAACTTGCACTTGCCGCCAAGCATGCGAATCTGAGAATCCTCGACACGAACGACCAGCCACTTAGCACCAGCAACAGCCCAATAATCAGCGCATCCGTGGTCGCCTTGCCCGTACAGCCAGCCGTGCAGACCATTGCCGCATTCTTCGTTATCTTTCCAATCGGCAGCTGTTGCAATGCCGCCGACACCGGGCCACACAAATCCGTTTCTGCTGGTCATGTCGGCACGGTTGCAGCGCAGTACCAATGAGGTTGCTGCGGCTTCTTTCTTCACTTGCTTCTTTGTCATTTCGCTACTCCTGGTTGTTTGCTGCGATGTAGAGACTGTAATACGCAAATAAGCGTAACGCAATAGGTTTTTGCAAATAAATTAAAAATAAATCGCTTGCGATGTTGCAAAAAGCGTATTACTATCTACCGCATGAAAACAAATCAACCAACTGTAAACAACAGCATACGCCTGCCGGTATCCTACTGGGCCAAGCTGCGTGCTGTATGGCAAAAATCAGGCGGCGGATGGTTATTAAAAGCCATAGACCGGGAACATAAACGCATTTTTGGAGTGACCAAATGAAACACGCCCTAGCCCTTTCCGTAGCTCTCCTAGTCGCTGGCTGTGGCGCTCAGTCAAAGCCGCTGAACATCTGCCTGCAACCCAGTGACCGCACAGAAGTGATGCGCAACTGTGACAGCACTATCCAGCCATTGCCAAGCGCTGGAAACGTAGTCGATTTCGTCGGTCGTCAAATGCTTCACGCTGGCAACGTCATGGGCTGGATTGGACAAGGCGAATGGCGTAACCAGAACTACCGCGCAATCATTGCCGAGTTTGCCAAGTACCCCGGCAAGGTCACACACGTTTACGTGGCTGACGAGATCAATCTTTGCCCAACAGGCCCATGCATTGGCCGCGATGACGCCCTGGTAAACGAAGCAACACAGATTGCCCACGCTCACGGCTTCAAGACTACCGCAACGATCACCCAGAGCGTGATATTCGCGCCCGGTTTCAAGCTGCCAAACGTGGACGTTATAGGCATTGACCCGTACTTTGTGACGCTAGACCCAAACCTGAATATGGGTGGCTGCAACCTGTCCACAAACATCATCGCAAACCAGTACCTGTGCTCAGTTCAAAAGCTGCGCTCACTTGGCTACACCGGGCCAATGGTCTATGTCGGTCAAGGCTTTGGCCTGACCACTGACACACACGAATACCGCTTGATGTACCTGCGCTTACAGGCTGAGGCTTATGCGCAATCAGGTGCTGATGCAGTAATGAGTTGGGGATGCCATCTGGGTGCGCCTGAACTCGCCAAAGAACCAAATCTTGTTCCCCTTTGCAACACCCAATATGAGGCACTTGTAACACCATGAGACAAAACGCTACCACCCCGCAATTTCACAAACTTCTTATGCGAATGATGCCCGAGTGCTACTCCAGCATGGGCGAAGCAAAACTTATTGCAGCCGTAATTTCTCAGGCATGGGCAGATGCTGCGGACAAACAAAGCGCGAGAGTATTTTTTACAGACCCATTGAGTTCACTGGAATTCTATTGCGAGAGGGTCGGCCTAAATGCTCAACAAATCCGCGAAGTATTTGAAAAGCACAACGGCGCATACAAGCAGCATATGCAAGCGGAGGCGGCATGAACTTCACCAAACCCCTCGGCCCTTTTGCGATCTTGTACGAACCACGCAAGACACCACCCGCGCCAATCAAAAAGAACAAATACAAGACCAAGAAAGAGCGTGCAGTCATCGCACTGGTGACGCCACTAGAACGACGCACACGACACGCAGCAGAGCGACAGGCAGTGATGGCAAAGATTCTGAAGAAGAACCCGTATTCCGAGATCGCCATATCAACACCCGGCGCAGCAGACCGCGCCGACGCACTACGGAGAGCAGCTATATGAACACAGTTCTTAGCCAACAGCAAAGCATCATCAAACGCCTTCGCAAAGGCTGGACAACGGGCCTAGACGCTCTCCAGACATGCGGAACCATGAAGTTAGCCACACGGGTATCAGAACTTCGCCGCGACGGTTACACGGTCTTGGATAAGTGGGTAGAGGCCGAAGGTAAGAGATTCAAGGCTTACAGGCTGGTGAAGTAATGCGCGACTACGGAAAAGTCCACACATCTTTTTGGACTAGCCCAAACATTCGTGCTATGTCTGAGGACGGCAGGGCGCTTGCGCTGTACCTGTTGACCTGTCAGCACGGCACGATTGCTGGTGTCTTTCGTTTGCCGAATGGCTACATCTGTGAAGACCTGCAATGGGAAGCCGAAAGAGTTGAAACAACCCTTGCGGAACTGTTCCATAACGGTTTCGCAACACGGTGCGAGTTCACAAAATGGGTTTATGTGTGTAAGCACATGGACTGGAACCCACCAGAGAACCCAAACCAAATCAAATCTGCTGCAAAAGTGGCAAATCAGATTCCCGATGGATGCTGCTGGAAGGCCGCTTTCATTGGCAGATTCGGTTCTTACCTTGGACTTGTTGTCCCAACTTCAGCACCAAAACAGGAACCCTTACCCAACCCTTCCGAAACTGTTTCTCAACCAATAACAGAAACAGTAACAGTAACAACAACAGTAGCAGTAACAGAAACAGAAAAGAAGACCAAGGCAGCGGCGCAAGCGCCTTTTGTTTTGCCTGACTGGATTCCGCAAGACGCTTGGTCAGCATTCATGGAAGTCCGAAAAGCCAAAAAGGCAAAGAACACGGACTACGCGCTTGAACTGATTTTGAAAACTATGGAGCAGATACGCGCTGCCGGTGGTGACGCGATAGAGGCCATGAACAACTCAATCAAGTCCGGTTGGTCCGATGTTTACGCACCAAAAGGCCAGCAGAAGCACATCCCCAAAGCACCCGGTAAACACACCGGATTTAACGAAATGAACTACCGCGAAGGAATTGCCGAAGATGGAACAATCGCCTAACAAAATCGAACAAGCCTCAATGGCGCACACCATAGCGCGAAGCATGCGCGAAGGCACTACGCCTGCCCCGCTTGGTGAAAAAGCAGTGGTTTGCGATACCCACGGCGAGTACATCAGCGCCGGTACTCGCTACCTTGGAACCCGTGAGATTTGGACGCGATGCCCTGACTGCACTGAGATCATGCGTGCCGAAGAATTGCAGGCAGAGGCAAACAAAAAGGCCGCAGAAGCCAAGGCGACTATGGAGCGCCTGCTAGATCAGGCCAGCATACCGCAGCGTTTCATTGGCCGTTCGTTTGATAACTTTGTTGCCACTACTACTGAGCAACAAAATGCGTTGCAGGTTTCTCGGGCATATGTGGAAGCCTTCCAAGACCACTACAAGCGCGGTACTGGGTTGATCTTGTCCGGTATGCCAGGAACAGGAAAGAGCCACCTTGCAGCGGCCATCTTGCAAGGAATCATGCCTAGGCATTGCGGTCTGTACACAACCTGCATGGGCATCATCCGGTCCATTCGCGGTACATGGCGCAAAGATTCAGAGCACAGCGAAACAGACGTTCTTAGGGCCTACGCTGGTACTCCATTGCTTGTCATTGATGAAATTGGCGTGCAGTACGGCACCGATGGAGAGCAAACGATTCTGTTTGATGTGCTGGACCGTCGCTACAGGGACCAGATGCCGACCATTTTGCTGACCAACCAAGCGAAGGCCGGGTTTAAGCAATTCATTGGTGATCGCAGTTTTGACCGGCTGATTGAAACGTCACGTTGGGTGGCCTTCGATTGGCCTAGCTATCGCGCTACGGCACGTAAGGAAGCCGCATGAGAAACACCTACAACCATGATGAACTAGAGGCTTCGCGCATTCTGGACTTGGCGCGTATTGGCGGCGATGTTCCTGAGTCTGCAATCACTTGGGCGCTGTGGACGCTTGGTGATCTGGTGGGAGTAGCTGCGTGAAGTCTATTGCTGGAACATTGGCTGCACCGTTTCCGTGGTTTGGCGGCAAGGCAAACGCCGCAGAGTTAGTGTGGCAAGCTTTTGGAGTCGTTGACAACTATGTTGAGCCATTCGCAGGCAGCGCGGCCATGCTGCTGGCTGCACCAGATAGTAAGCGGGTTGCAACGATCAATGATGCTGACGGGTTTGTGGCTAATTTCTGGAGGGCAATCAGCCTGGACCCTGACGAGGTGGCGCGTTACGCCGATTGGCCTTGCAATGAGGTTGATCTATTTTCGCGGCATAGCTGGCTTGTTCGGCAATCGCAAACGCTCTTGAGCCTGCTGCATGGCGATCCTGAGTTTTACGACCCAAAGATTGCGGGATATTGGGTGTGGGGTGCGTGCAATTGGATTGGATCAGGATGGTGTGGTGGTGAAGGGCCATGGATACATGACGGCGAGACGATTGTGGACTCCCGCAAACTCCCGCACCTTGGCGATGCCGGGCAGGGCATCAACCGCAAACTCCCGCACCTTGGCAATGCCGGGCGGGGCATCAACCGCCAAATCCCGCACCTTGGCGATGCCGGGCGGGGCATCAACCGCCAAATCCCGCACCTTGGCAATGCCGGGCGGGGCATCAACCGCCAAATCCCGCACCTTGGCGATGCCGGGCGGGGCCATCCTCGCGCAGCCTACATCAAGGAATGGTTTTCAAAACTCCATGTTGCATTGCGCGACACCAGAGTGACGTGCGGTGATTGGTCGCGGGTGGTCAAAGACTCTGTAACCACGCGCCACGGTCTTACTGCGGTATTCCTTGATCCTCCATACACGAAGGGAAAGATGGACTACACCGCAAAAGGTACAGGAGGCGACATAGCAATGGATGTTCAGGAATGGTGCGCAGCCCATGGCAACGACAAGAAGCTCCGTATTGTTTTGTGTGGACACGCTGGTGAGCATGACGCGCTGTTGTCAAAGGGTTGGACAACACGCAAGTGGGTAGCCAGAAAAGGTTACGCAATAACGGAAGAAGCCATTGAAAACAGCGCCAGTGAAACGGTGTGGGTTAGTCCCAACTGTATGCCCGAAATAAATGTCACAAGCGATCTATTTGCGGAGGCCGTATGAAATTCAACAACCCCGAAACCCTGATCCAGCGCGCGGGGGTGGCAGCGTGAATGAAAACCCATCCATACCTAGCCCACTACATACGGATAGCCAAGCTAGACAAGGCTTTTGCATGGTGGGCGGTCAACCAGTTGGCGCAATCGAATCCGCGAGATCACTCGGGACTACCCAGACAGTTGACCGAGGCGATGAAATCCGCGAAATCGCAACCAACCTTGAAAGACTCTGCATTGAGTACGCCTGCTACTCGCGGATAAACGGGGTGGGCAATGAAACACGTTCGGCGTGGGCTGCGTTTAAGGCGCAGATTGAAGCGCTGAAGGCTATCGCATGAAAACCCGCAAGTGCCGTGCCTGTGGTGCCGTCTATACGCAGTACCAATCATTTGTAACTTGGTGCAGCCCTGAATGCGGTGCAGAGATAGCCGCTAAGAAGGTTGCCAAGATCAAGCGCGAAGAGGCTGTAAAGGTGCGCAGGGCTGACAAGGTGAAGAAGGAGAGCCAGAAGACGCCGACCAAGCTAGAGGGTGAATGTCGCGCCATTGTTCAGGAACTGGCACGCATCAGGGACCGTAACGATGGCTGTATTTCCTGCCACATGGGGACTAACTACGGCGGCGCATGGCATGGCTCCCATTTTCGGCCAGCAGGGAATAACGCGGCTGTGCAGTTCCACCTTTGGAACATCCACAAGGCTTGTGCGCAGTGCAACTTGTTCAAGGGCGGCAATCTGGCTGAGTACCGCCCACGTTTGGTGGAAAAGATAGGCGTGGAGCGCGTGGAGTGGCTTGAGGGCCAGCGCCAGCAAGTGAAGACAAACGTACCGTACCTGATTCGCTTTAAGGAAGTGATGGGCAAGCGGCTGCGCAGGATTAGGAAACAACTGAAAGGCCAGCAATGAGCGCCATCCCTTGCGCAAGCGTGAGCATGAAAACTATGGCTGATGGCACTTTGCGCATCAGCTTCGATATTGAGCCAACCCACGCACAGGACGCTTTCCGCTTGTTCGCTTCGCCTGGAACACCTGCTGCTATTGCTGCGCTACAGGTGGGCTATGCGGCTGCTGGTTCGGTGATGGAGGCTCCGATTGTGAACCTCCCTGAAAAGCCAAAGGGCGGGGCGCTGTCAAAACAGGCGGGTGTGTGGTGCAACGACCCGGAGTTTTGGGCGTGGCTGGAAACCGACCCGCGCAATGCTTGCAGCAGCGCAGAGGGTGCAGCCGCCTGCTTGCGGGATATTTGCGAAATACACAGCAGAGTCGTTTTAGACCACGACGTTTTAGCAGCCGAGCGATTTAACAGACTGATTAGAGGGCCATACATGAAATACATGATGACCCGTGTTGCATTAAACAACTAAGGAAGAAACCATGTACCAAGATTACCAACCATCCAAGCCTTTCGAGGACTTCCGAAACATCGTCGTAGGCCAAGCCCGTGTGATTTACGAGGGCGATTCATGGTACGGCTTATCAGGCTGGCGGCTACCAGGAAAACACATGACGCAGGACCGTGAGCAGGCGCATGCGTGTGCTGTGGCTATGAATCGGCTTATGGGTGGCGTGGAGGTGACAGCATGACCGCAGGTAGACCAATAGGCGAACGAATCCGCGAAATATGCGAGTGCTTGCACGCAGAAGGGCCACAGGGTATGAGATACCTAGAGCTTTCCTTTTCGCATATCGAGCGATCAAACATTGGCAAATATTGCAGCCGGGCGGTAGGGCTTGGCCTTCTAACCGTTGAACGCAAGACTGGCGCACGGGAAAACCGCCATGTGTGGACCGTGGTTCCCGAGTGGCGGGAACTGATGGAGCAGCGACGGACTACACGCATCAAGGCGGAAGCGACAGTAAAGCGCACCCGCTGGACTGGCGTATCTAGCGTTTTTCAACTGGGGGCAATGTGAACCAGTACGGATGCCACAACCGCAAACCAATCGTCACCTTTGGCGCTGCATCGTGCCAGTACACCAAGACGCCACTAGGGCAGGCTGATAAGAAGTGTGAAGGCTGCAAGCATAAAGGGAACGCATGAAAAAAGGACAAACACAGTTCAAATTCATACGCCCTATGTCAAACATGCGCGTAGTCCTGCTATCCGTAGAGCAGGGCAACTGCAATCCGCAATCAATAGCAGACTCTACCGGGCGATCAATTGGTCAGGTAAGACAGGCACTGAAAAACCTTTGCTTTATCCGCGCAGTGATGGCAGATAGGGACGACAACGGGCGGTCTATGTACATCATCCCTGGAAGCCGTGTAGGAGTAGCGAACACCCTCAAGGGCGTTAGCTCGATATTTAACTGTAGGTGAGAAACTGTTTTCAGCCTTTCCGACAAACGGTAAGCAAAGTGCTTGCGTTAGGCGTCTAACGTGGCATAATTCATTCACCGCAACAAACAACCGAAAGCAACAAATGGCCATCATCAAAACTTCAGGAAGCCGCGCAGTAGTCATCAATGAGCAGAATGGGCGCGTGTCTGCAAGCCTTTATGTCAACGCACGCAACGGCCTGCAAGGCGCTGACATCACTTTGCAGCGCTGGGTTGGTAAGACTGTTAAAGGTGCTGAATCATGGGCTGCTAAGCAGTTGGCAGCATGAGTTTTTGCTACGCAATGGCAGTTACTGCCATCTTGTTTCTATTTTTGGAGGTAATGCCATGACAGACCTACAAACCTTGGTGCGCCAAACAAGCAACCCGTCAATCTTAAAAATGCAGCAAAGGCTGCATGAAGAAGTAGTAAAACTTGGGAAAATAGTCGAACAAAAAGAACGCGACTGGCTGACTATTTCACAAGAGACAGATGGAACAATTGCCGTATTGAAATCAGACAATGCAACCATGAAAGCCGCGCTGCTTGAAGTTATAAAAGTGTTGGAGTCCGACGATACTTCCATTGTTGATACCGTTTGGGTTTCTACAGGCCAGCCGGAAACGCTTAGGGATCATTGCCATCATGCAGTTTATGGGTATATGTATGAAGGCGAAGAACCTGCATGACCATCCAAACCCCGGCCCAGCGCGTCCGCAAGGCTCAGCAGGCCCTAAAGGAGCGCGGGGGGCTGCGCATGCCATCTGGGTATCTCCAGCCAGACGCAGCGCAAGCCTTATCCGATCTAGTCGCTTCTGGCTACGGTGCGAGTCCAGTAGCTGTTATATCTGCCGCGTTGTTAGATGCCAAACGCAAGATTACGCGATCTAAACCAGCACGCTAGTTCTACCAAATTTGATAATAAAACTACAGGGCTCAGTCAACAATCTGGCGCTTTTGAGCAATAGGACTGAATGCCCTGTACTTACACGCCGCCAGAACCTGCAAACCCGCGCAGACTGCCACGGCTAAATGGCAGGGCCTTTAAGGTGATTCACGACGCCTTGCGGGAGATTGTGAGAAGGGCAATAGACCGCACCCTTACGGGCAAGTCCTAATGCGGTTTTAACGAACACTCTCTATAGGGGAATTCGAACTATGGCGCTAACTGCCAAGCAAGAAGCATTCGCCCAGGCAGTAGCAGGCGGCATGACGCAGGCAGACGCTTATCGCGCATCGTATGAGTGCGATAACAGCACAGACAACACCATAATTCAAGAGGCCAGCCGCACTATGGCTGACCGCAATGTTTCCGCAAGGGTGGCTGAACTCAAGGAAGCAATCGCAATAGCAGCCATTTGGACGCGCCTAGACAGCGTTCAGACGCTCGCAGACATAGCCAAGGATGACGATACTAGGGCTAATGAGAAAGTGTCTGCAATCAAGGAATTGAACGCCATGCACGGCTTCAACGCTCCCACTAAACACGAGGTGGCGGGCAACTTCACGCTAAACATTAGTTTTGACTAGCATTGACATTCGGCTACCAAGGGCGACGCAGTTCCTATTCAAGCCGTCCCGCTACAAGGTTCTAAGAGGTGGGCGTGGCTCTGGCAAGTCGTGGACGGTAGCCAGGGCGTTGTTGATTCAATGCACGCGCAAACAGGTGCGGATACTTTGCACACGCGAGATTCAGAAGAACATCCAACAATCGGTTCATCAGCTACTGAGCGACCAGATAGACGCAATGGGCCTATCGTCAGCGTTTGAAGTGCTGCAGACCGAGATTAGAGGGCCGCACGGCTCACAGATATTCTTCAGCGGCTTGTCAGACATTACGGCAACCGGCCTAAAGTCTTTCGAGGGTGTGGATATTGTTTGGTGCGAGGAAGCGCAAGCAATCAGCGCCAAAAGCTGGAAGACGCTTATCCCGACCATTCGTAAGGAAGGCTCGGAAATCTGGGTGACGTACAACCCAGAGCTAGAGACAGACCCAACGCATCAGTTCTTTGTCACCAACCCCCCGCCTGATTGTGTGTCTGTGCTTATGAATTGGCAGGACAACCCCTATTTCCCCGAGGTACTCAAGGCAGAGCGTGAACACGCGCAGGCCACGATGAAGACCGAGGAATATAAGAACATCTGGGAAGGCGAGTGCTTACCGGCTGTAACCGGCGCGATCTACTTTGACGAAGTGGCAACGGCAGAGCGTGAGGGCCGCATACGCACTGTGCCAAATGACCCGCTACTAAAGACGCACGCAATCTGGGATTTAGGCTGGAATGATTCCATGTCCATAGTCTTGGTGCAGCGGTCAGCCTCTGAGCTGCGAATCGTGGATTACATCGAGGATAGCCACCGGACGCTGGCTGACTACGTTATGACGCTAAAGGCAATGCCGCTCAATTGGGGTGTGCATTACCTGCCGCATGACGGGTTCTCCAAAGACTTCAAGACGGGCAAGTCTGCACAGGAGGTCATGGAGGCGCTAGGTTGTACGGTGGAGCAAACCCCAAACATGGCGATTGAGGAAGGCATACGCGCCAGCCGCATGACCTTCGGGCGCATCTACTTTGACAAGGAAAAGACAAAGCGCCTGGTGGAGTGTTTGAAGCGTTACAGGCGGCATATCAACAAGCAGACGCAAGAGGCTGGTTCTGCGTTGCATGACGAGTACAGCCACGGTGCCGACGCATTCCGCTACACCTGCATCGTGGCCGATTCGCTGTCCAACAGTAACGGCAGCGTCAAGCCCATCAAGTACGGCGCACGGCGAACAGTCGCGTAGTTCTACCAAATTTGATAATTCCTAACCAAACGCAGTGATTGCGATGGGGAACCTATGTCAAAGATGGACGATGACCAACTGTTGGAGTTGCTGAACCGCAAGGAGCAGAACGCTTCAGCATACGTTAACGGACAGCTACGGACAGAGCGCGAAACCTCTTTGCGCGAGTATTACCGCCAGCCATACGGCAACGAGGACGATAACTGGAGCACTATTGTTGCTTCAGACGTATCCGATACGGTGGAGTGGATTCTCCCGGCGCTACTCAAGACATTTTCCAGCACAGACAAGGCCGTTTCTTTTGAGCCTACGCGCCAAGAGGACGTAAAAGGCGCAGAGCAGGCAACTGACGCTTGCAACTATGTGTTTTTCAAGCAAAACAATGGTTTCTTGGTGCTGTACACGGCATTCAAAGACGCTTTAACGGTAAAAAACTCGGCGACCATGTGGCGCAAGGAGACTATTGAAACAGTCTCAAGCATCCCGTTCAAGAACGCCAGCGAAGAAATGATCGCCTTGCTGCTGCAAGACGCAGAAGATGGCGAGATTCAAGAGGCAACCCCCGCACCAGTCATCAACCCGCAAACTCAGCAACCAGAAATGGACTTAATGACCGGCACGCCCATGATGGGGTATACCGGGCGCATCAAAAAGACCGAGAAAAAGACGGTCATTCGGGTGGAATCGTTCAGCCCTGAAGACTTGCTAGTTGAGCGCGACTGGACTAGCCCACTTCTAGCCGATTGCCCCTATGTAGCACGCATGATGCGCGTGAACATGACCGATTTGCAGGCTATGGGCTTAAGTTGCGACCCTTCTGAACTGAGGGCCAGCGACACAACAGAGTACAGCGCAGACGGAGACACGCGCTTATTCACCAAGGACCAGATAGACGCATCCACGGCCTTTGCAGACTCTGACACCGAAGATGATTCGATGGCCGAGGGCTGGCTGCGAGTGGAGTTTGTCTTGGCCGACAAGGATGGCGACGGGATTGCAGAGCGCTTATGTGTCTACCGCCTGAAGGACAAGATTCTCAAGTGCGAGGTAACGTCGCACGTTCCCATTGCCACATTCAGCCCGATACTGAACACGCACCGATGGGACGGTATGAGCATGGCCGAGGCTGTGAGCGACCTTCAAAGGCTGCACACTGAGCTATTGCGTCAGACGCTGAACAATCTCTATCTGACCAACAACCCGCGCACCAAGGTGTTGACAGATGCCAATTGGTCACCACTGGCAAACATCGATGATCTGCTGGATAGCCGCCCAGGTGGAGTTATCCGGCAACGTGACGCAAACGCAGTTACTGAGCAGGTAACGCCATTCGCTGCTGCTGCTTCTATGCCAATGCTGGATTACGTTAAAGGCATGCGTGAAGAGCGCACGGGCGTATCCCGCACTTCGCAGGGCATGAACCCTGACAGCCTAAACAACACAGCCACAGGCCGACAGATTGACCAGAGCGCAGCCATGCAGCGTATTGAGTTGATAGCTCGGATAGCTGCTGAGACTTTGCTGAAGCCAATATTCCAAGGCATTCTCAAGCTGTTGACCGATGGAGGCATGGAAAAGCTCGCGTTCAGGCTGCGCAATGAGTTTGTGGAGTACGACCCGAACGAATGGCGCGACAGCTACGACATGACGGTAAACGTTGGCCTGGGAACTGGTGACACGCAGCAAAAGGCCGCGCAGTTGATGAACATTTACCAGATGCAGACAGCGGCTATGCAGTTTGGCTTGGCAACGCCTAGGCACCTGTATCACACATCGGCGAAGGTGATAGAGAACGCAGGCTTCAAGGATGTGGACAACTTCATCCAAGACCCAAGCAAGCAACCGCCTCCGCCGCCTCCCCCGCCTCCAGAGGCAATCCAGATCGCTCAAATGAAAGCGCAGAACGACGCGCAGAAGTTCCAGGCCGAATCGCATAACGACATTCTCAAGTTCCAGGCTGAGACACAGATGGCGCGTGAGATTGAGCAGATCAAGGCTGATGCCAAGCTGCAAGAGACTCGCGCACAGCTTGAACTACAGGCATCCAACGATCAGCGCGACGCTGAGCGCGAGATGCACAAGGCACAGATGGACGCGCAGCTAGAAGCGCAGCGCCTAGGTTTTGAAAAGTGGAAAGCTGAGCTCGACGCACGGGTAAAACTGCGCATCGCTCAGATCGGCACCGAGCAATCCGGAGATGAACTATTGGCTGAAGTTGGCGATGAATTGGCAATGGGCAAAGCCAACCCAATGGACCAACTCGCACAGATGCACATGGAAACGCTGCAAATGATCGGGCAACTAGCCCAAAGCATGAACGCGCCGAAAGTCATTGTTAAAGATGGCAACGGCAAACCAATTGGAATAAGGGCTGCGTAATGGCTGATAACTTTACCGCATCTCCTGGCGCTGGTGGCGATACGTTTGCTGCCGATGAAATAGCAGGCGTTAAATACCCGCGCTCAAAAATAACGCTTGGCGCTGATGGCGTAGATGATGGGGACGTAAGCGCTACAAACCCGATGCCTGTAACGGGTACGTTCTGGCAAACTACACAGCCTGTCAGTGGCCCAGTCACAGACGCGCAGCTTAGGGCCACTGCTGTACCAACCGCACCAACAGGCGACCCATCACCGTACTGGCCCAGCTATGGCGCACCAACGACAACGGGCGTACAGCCGCAGCTAATCGACTCGGGCGGCGCATTGGTTACCCGTGGTGCAGTGCTGACGGACGAGGGCACATTCCGCGCTAACTTCTCCAATGCATCGCTTGCAATAGCCCTCGGCTCTGTCACTATTGTTGGTGATGTAGTAACTGGCACAGGCTTTTCCACTACTGACGTTCACTGGAAAGACTATTTCAAGCTAGACGCTGATGCAGAATCCGCATGGGTTCAGATTGCAACGATTGACAGCGATACACAGATAACTCTCTTAACCGCCTATGTTGGCGGCGCATCTGGTGCGGCAAGTCGTGCACTTGTGCGGCCAATCACTGGCGCTGGTGGTTCTATCACTGTTGCCAGTGGGCAGGCGCTGATTGCATCTGGAACGACTTCCGGCTCTGTTAGCGGCATCTATCGGGCTGTGGACTATGGGCCGCTGGTGTTCCGCGAGCGTGTAAACGTGTCGCAGCGTGTAGCCAATCAGAGCATTCGAATCGGAATGGTTGAGGGAGTCGAAGCAAGTCCTAAGTGGTTTGCGCGGTTCCGGCTAGAGGGGACTACCAACACGGTTGCGGTTTGTGAGAGTGGGCGCAATCCAACGGGAGCGCCCAGCGGTTCAGAAACTGAAAGCACCACAATTACCTTGCCTTTTGGGTTAACAACGGCACTTAACCCAGAGTACCGCATCGAGCATCTAACGGAGTCGATTCGCTTCTATGTGAACGGCGTTGTAGTGGCTGAGCACTCCAGGAGTCTGCCAACCGCTTATGACTTCATGACCGCTGCGACCTTGGTGCAGAACACGGGCGTACCATCCGGCACCACTACGGTTACTGTTGCGTACATAACGGTCAAAAACCACAATAAGTTAGAAATCGGCGTTATGAGTGACGCTGAAAAGATTGTTGCAGCGGCTGTTCCTCTACAGCAGTTTAGCTATAGCGTTGCTGGCGTAATCGTCATTAACACTGACTTGATGGTGTTGGATTGCTCGCAGATTCGGTCATTGTTCATCCAATGCACAAGCATGGGGACAACCGGCGTTGTAACTGTGCAGTGGGCAAATGATGCGGCATTTACTGCGCCTATAACTGCAACGCTTTTGTCTGAGTCTGGTGCAACCTCCACCACGTTTAATGCCGCTGTGATGCGCGTAACCAATGTGATGGCCCGGTATTGCCGACTACGCCTGACAACAGCAACCACGGCAGGTACGACGACACTAAATGTATGGGGGGCGCAGACTCCATACACGCCGGTTATCACCACATATCAAGTTGCTGGCTCTGTGTCAGTAGCAGCAAACGCTGGCACCAACTTGATGGGCGACGTAGGCCAGCAATACCGGGCAAACGCCACGGGCGCGGCCTCTGGTGCTCACGTTGTAAGCGCTGCAACCACAAACGCCACTATCGTTAAGGCAAGTGCTGGCCGCGTGTTGCGTTGGTCATTTGGCAATACATCAGCCGTTTGGCAGTACGTCAAGCTGCACAACCAAACAACGCTTCCAACTGCGGGCACTGGAGTCGCTAGAACCATTGCCATACCCCCAGGCGGAAGAGCTGACGGCGGGTTAGAGGGTGGAGTTGCTTTCGCTACTGGCATTGGCATGACCATCGTTACCGGCTCGCCAGATGCAGACGCAACAGCAACCACTTTAGGTGCAGTTGTTGGCGATCTGTTCTTCGCTTAAAGAATTATCAACAGGGAGAGAAAAATGGGAAAACCAGTCACGATCACAATGAAGCTGCGCGATGAAGAGAACAACATTATCGGCAACGTGCAGAACTCAGGAACCACGGAAGACGAAGGCGTTACCGTTGTGCTTGGCCTTGGCTATCTGCCAAACGTCGCAGCGGCTGCGGCATTGGGCGATGTAATCGTTGAAGTTGCTACAACTACGACAGCCACATTTGAGCCTGTAGCGGCTGAAGCTGTTCCAGACGTTGAAAACAACATGCAGACGATCACGTTCACCCTTCCATAGATTGAACATCGTTTGAAATGTGGATACACCTTTTAGCGGTAGGTCTAATTGATGGCGCTGGCGGTGGAGTAGCGCCAGAACCTACCGTTCAAGGGTATTCAGGCGAAGTAGTCCTAAAGCCTTGGTATATACGGCGCAATAAACGCATTCTGCTGTTTAACACGGCGCAAGAGGCTGATGCATACCTCGTGGCAGAAGAGGCAGCAGAGCAGGCAATTCGCCAAGCGCAGAAGACCTCCAGGCGAGCACGCAAGCGACTCCGAGAGAAGGTAATCACTGTTGCGCCAGTCAAGACAGTTGACGTTGACCAGCTTTCAGAAGCCGTAGCGCGTTTCTCGATATCCGCAAACATTCCAGAGCTAATAGCTTTGGAGGACTTCGGGCAAATCATGCAAGTTATGGCGCTTGCGCAAGAAATGCAGGAAGAAGAAGACGTGATCTTCCTTTTGTTGATGACCTAGTTCTACCAAATTTGATAATGCTCGCATGAACGAAAAGCATGCAGTTTTACGTGGGCGCGAAGCCAGTGCAGTACTGGAAAACGAAGCCTTCAAAGCCGCGATGGATGGCTTGAAAACTGTAGTACTTGACCAGTGGAAGCAATGCCCCGTTCGTGACCGTGAAGGCCAAGTTCTATTGCTGCAACTGGCAAAGCTCACAGACAAGTTTGAGAGTATTTTGGTTGGAATGATTGAGAACGGAAAGCTTGCACAGAACAAGCTTGATCTTGACGCGATAAGAGACGAATCCCCGTCTAGGCGCTGGGTTCGCAAGGTTACCGGGTAATCACCTACCCAATCGGGAGCATTAGATAAGCATTCAACGAGTGCATATCCAAATGCTTCTGCCAACGCTCTTGGTGATATGGGCGCGTTGCACATAGGAACATCATGGACGGACAAGCAGAATCTGCACCCGAATCAGGTGGACTAGATGACCTCGCTTCTTTTCTCTCGGACACTCCTGAAGAGGAATCCACAGAAGAGATAGAAGCAAACCCCGCCGACGAATCCACCGCCGAGAGCGACACGGAAGAGAACGCAAGCGACGAACAGGAAGACGAAGCCGAGGAATCGGAAGAGGAACCTGCACCCGTTGACACAAAGATCACCTTTAAGGTGAAGGGCGAAGACGGCACCGAAGAAACGGTAGAGGCATCTACTGAAGAACTCGCAGCCTCCTATCTACGCCAAAAGGACTACACCAAAAAGACCCAAGCTCTAGCCGAGCGCGAGTCTCAAGCGGTCAATTTCCTGAAGACAAAACATGACGAGATACGAAATCAGTATCTGAGCCAAGCGGAGTTAACCCGCGCAGCTTTGGTGCAGATGGCGGGTCTTAAATCAGGCGACGAGATGGCGCAGCTTGCGCACTCAGACCCTGCGGCATGGGTGGCAGAGAACCAGCGACAACAGAGCGTAAATGCGTACTTGAACCAGCTTGATCATCAGATCAATGGTGAAAAGCAACGCGCAGCGCAGGAGGCCGAAGCACACCGGGCGCAATCGCTTCAGCAGCAATTCCAGAAGACCTGGGAAGTGTTGCAGAAGGAAAAGATTGATAAGCCTCAGCTTGCCAAGATTTATGACGGCGTTAGCAAATCCTATGGATTCACGCCTGAAGAACTTGGCAACGTGTACGACCACCGACTAGTACGAATGATGCGCGATGCGCAGGCGTACCAGGCGCTCAAGTCGCAAAAAGCAGACGTTACCCGAAAGGTAGCCGACGCGCCACGCATGCCCCAACGACAGACGGCACCCAGCCAAGAGCGCAAACAGCAGACCCTAGAACGCAAGTTCACAAACGGCACTGCAAAGCTCAAGGACTTGGTTGCATTTCTAACCTAATTCGGAGCATCAAAAATGGCAGTCCCAACCAACCTGTATCAAAAAGCATCCCTCAAGGGCAATCGTGAAGATTTGATGGAAAAAATCTTCAACACTTCGCCCACAGAAACCCCTCTTTCGTCGGCAATGGGCCGCGTCACTGCGGTGACAGATTTCCACGAATGGCAAACAGACTCGCTCGCTGCTGCTTCGGCATCTAACAAGATGATCGACGGCGACGATGTGACTCTAGATGCACAAGTGGCAACGGCTCGCATTGGCAATCACCTGCAAATCTTTAACGGTACGGTCGGCGTTTCTCGTCGCGCCAACATCGTGAAGAAGGCAGGCCGCACAATGGAGATGGGATACCTCAAGGGCAAGAAAATGCTTGAGTTGAAACGCAACATCGAAGCAATGGTGTTGTCTCCAACCCAAGTGGCGATTGCTGCGACTACCTCTGTAGCCGGTCAATCCGGTGGCTTGGGTGTGCAGTGCGTTTCTAACCCGTTGCACAACGGCGCAGGCGCTACCGCAGCGTGGACTTCTGGCGCTCCTACTGCTGCCATCACAGCCGGTACAAACCGCACGTTTACCAAGACGCTGCTGGACACCGCGTGCCAGAACATCTACACAACATCGGGCCAGTTTGCCGAGATGTTGGTGGTGTCGCCTGCCCATAAAGCGCTGTTCTCTGCTTTTGCATCTGTGGCCCAAAACCGCATTGACGTAAAGAGCGGCAAGAACGCGCAAGCGACCATTGTCGGCGGTGCAGAGGTCTATCTGTCCGACTTCGGTGGCTTGACTGTGGTTCCGCATTACCTGCTGGCTGGTTCCGATACAGCCTATGTGCTGAACACTGATTACCTGGACTTGGCTTTCCTGGATGGCTTCAAAACCACCGACCTTGCCAAGACAGGCGACAGCGACAAGATTCTGATTACCGCCGATTGCTGCTTGACCGTTCGCGCTCCAACAGCACAAGCCAAGATCACGAACCTGACACCTTAAACGAGTGGCCGAGCTAGTTCCCTGCGTTAAAGGGAGCCGATGGGGTGCGATGCCCCTCTCCATTTCAAAAGAGGTAAGCGCGTGGAACTTGATTCAAACGTCACGATAAACGAGGGTGTTAATGGATTTGGCATCCAACGCCAAATCATCCTTGAAGGCGATCAGGCCGTTACGAAGCTGACCTATGACGCGTCTCCATTGCTGGAGGCCGCACAACAGGCCCGAGTTGCATCAGAAGGGCAACGGTGGGGTGATGGTCGATTTGTTGGAATCATCCCAATTGCAGAGTTGACCCGCATCAACGACACCTACAAAAGCGCAGAAGAACGCAAGCATCAAATTCTGTCCTGGCTGCGCGACAACCCCAAGCTGGTGACGTTTGACAAGTTCCTGAAATGACCTACGCCACGCTTCAAACTGACGCGGCAGACTACCTGCACCGTAATGACCTATCGGCCAAGATGCCGGGTTTTATTGCGCTTGCGGAGTCAACCCTATTCCGTGAGCTCCATGTCAAGGATATGGCTGTCTCTGTCACTGGAACAACGACAGGCGAATATGCAACGCTACCGGCTGATTTTGGAACTGTGCAGCGGGTAACTACTGTGGCTGGAAGCGCTGAATACTCGCTTGACTACAGGGCACAAGACTACACGCCAACAGGCCAAAGCTACCCGACAGAGTACGCGCTAGAAAGCAACAAGCTTCGCATTTGGGGCGCGTCAACTGGTCAGCCTTACACGCTTTACTACATTCCGAATCTTGCCGCGCTGAGCGACAGCAATACAACAAACTGGCTGCTGTCCAACGCGCCTGATCTGTACCTGTATTCCACGGCACTAGAAGCCGCGAAATACATCCGTGACGCGCAAGAGGTCGCAACACTAACGCCAATGGTAGGTGCGTTGATTGACTCGGTGCGCAGAGCATCAGAGCGCAAAGGCCAACCCGCTACAGGCTCCATGCAAATCAAACCGAGGCGCTAAGAATGTCCGTCGAATCAGCAACCAACACAAGCCAGCTTGACCCAACCAAGCCTGCTGCGTCTGACCTCAAGAGCGAGGGCGACGACCACATCCGATTGCTCAAGTACACCATTCAGATGACGCTGCCAAGCATCACAGGCGTGAGCTACGCGGCGACTAGCAACAGTAACTTTTTGCTTGCTACCACCTCAATGGTGCAGGCCGCAATTCTGAATGCATCCGGCATTACTGCGGTACTTCCCGCACAGGTTGCAGACACCTATCTCTACTCGGACGGCACAAACGTTTCTTTTCAGCCAGCTTCTGCGGTTGGGTCTGACATTTACCTCAATTCACTTTACGGAGCTTTCTAAATGGCCGCAAATACAAAACCAGTCTACCCAAAGACGCCAGTAGCAACGGTTGGGCAAACGCTCGCCACTGCTAACACGGCCAAAGACGGCACCGGAACAGTAGTCACGCTTTTGACCGCTGGATCAGATGGCGCGAAGTTTGACGGCGTGAATGTGGCCTATACGGGTACATCAGTTGCAACAACCTTAAAGCTTTTCCTGAATAACGGCAGTGCTACGTCAACGGCGACAAATAACGTGCTGATTAAGACAATCAACGTTCCAGCCAACACGATGACCAGCGAAAT
>Ga0181357_1000025_pt1 | contig 39838 bp, 35 predicted proteins | sample Fa13VDMM110DN_FD_130094 | JGI IMG/M metagenome (GOLD analysis project Ga0181357, IMG submission 130094) | Freshwater viral communities from Lake Michigan, USA - Fa13.VD.MM110.D.N | ecosystem: Environmental > Aquatic > Freshwater > Lake | place: USA: Michigan | collected 2013-09-24 | reverse complement strand
GTCGCCCTACACGTCCGCCGATGGATGGGGCGGACGGATTTCAGGTCTTGGTGTCGAGCTTGGTCTCAAGCCGAACAAACCGCGCTTCGATCTTGTCGCCGAGCGCGCGAATGTCAGAGGTCATCTGCTCTTGGACTTTGTAGAACCCATCACGACGGACATAGTTGTTAGCGGCGTAGAGCTCCACATCGGCGACCTTCTGCCGGATCGCGGCGACCGTCTCGCCAAACTCTTGCGAGTGCCGGTCCTGCTTTCGTTCGACCTCGTCCCTCGACTCCGCGATGTCGCCCCGCAGAGCCTTTTCCACGCGTGAGAGCTGCCACACCCCGCCGGCCGACATGCCGATCAGCGTGAGAATGAGGCTGATGGTCTGGATGTCCAGCAAGTTCATTTTTTCCTGCTGGTTGCCGCCTTGATCGCCACCACCGCAGCCGGTGACGGGTTGGGCTTGTCAACGATTTGAGATGCCAGAGAGGCAAACCGATCCGCGCTATTCTTGGAGCCGGCAGACGATCCGAAAAAGTAGCTCAGAATCATGGTCTGGCCGGTGCCGAGGCGGCATTAGTTCTTCTTCGTGTTGGTCTCGATGCGCGTCAGGCTCTCGCGGATATACCTAATGTCGTTCTCGAGCACGGAAAGCCGACTGTCTTGGCGGGCGTCGGTAACGGTTAACTGTACCACGGTCGTCGCGAGAGCGGTCAGTGTCGCTTTTTCCGCGTTGGCGTTGGTGGTCGCGTTGGCCGTGAACGCGGCAACCGTCCACAGAAAGCCGGCGATGATCAGAATTCCGTTGATGAGACCACCGATCGAGATCTTCCATTCGATCACGGGCTTCGGGATGTTGCTCAGGTTAGCCATTTTGTTTCCAGCACTTCTTGTTGCGGCCGGCCCAGTTGTGGGTGTGGACCTAGTTTGCTCGTTTACCGGCCCCTGAATATCTGCGCGACCTTCTCCACACTGCGCCCGCCAAAATACGCCATCATGATCCAGCCCGCCCACTCACCGACATTGCCGGTCAACGGGTCGGTCACGCCCATGCCCATCATCTTGTCCCACACCACGACCTTACCGAAGTAGGACACCATGATGTAGGCGAACAGCGGACGTGGTAGCGCCGTCCACCAGCGACCCTGCTCGGCCAGCAGAACTTGCGTCGACAGCTCGCGCGCCCTCGCCTCCAGCAGCAATTCCTTTGCCGCCAGGTCGGCAGCTAGCCGTTCGGTTTCGTTGCCGGCGGCGAGCTTCGCCTGCCACGCCTTCAGCGCAGTATTGAAGAGTGGCCCCGTAATAAGATTGACGAGCCACATCATGACCGGAACCACCCTCTAATATCGGGCTTGCCGTTGCGCTCCCACACGATGTAGGCGAGCGCGGCAATAACGACGATGGCTGACAGGAACCGCCAATCCGTAAGTATCCCGCCCATTGTCGAGATCGCGGCTAAAATGCTGGACCAGAATGTCTTGCTCTCTACGAGAGGCTTGGACTCCGGCTTCGGTGCAGGCTTCGTCTTGCCAGATGGCTTCAGCGCGTCAGATGGCTTCGGCGCGTCGGCAAAGGCAAAGGCAATACGGCGTGCTTCGACCCAATCGGCTGGCGGCGCCGGGTACGGCTTCCCAGCTTCGTGCCATGCCTGCGCCTTCAGGAACCCAAGACCCATCGGGCCACGCCAGAACGTGTCGTCCATGATGGTGTCGCGGGTCATGCCCGGCACGCGATCACAGACGAACTTGATATAGCTTTCGACGTGGTTCCCGCCGGACCAAATGTGGATCGCGTCCGCGAAGCGCTTGTTGCGGTAGTTCTTGGAGGTGCGCCAAAGATCGAGCTGCGCGCAGATGCCTTGAACGTAAGTTGGGAACACGGCAATGTTATTGCCCTGCCCGGTGCCGTCATTGAGCGAGACAGCCTTCGGATTCGCGCCCCACTTGATGGCAAGCGCACTGCCCCACATCGCGCCGGGGTTTTTGTAACGAATTGATGCTGGTTCTGGCATTCAGTCATCCATTGATGCGAGAGCAAGAAACGCGAGAGTGACGAGACTGAGCAATATCCAGTCGAACCACATCATCCGACATAGCTGAGGGCGAGCAGGATCAGCACGACGAGCGCGACGCCGACCAAGACGTTGACGAGAGGGTTTTTGAGCATCAGGAGAGCGCCAATAGAACGCCGATCACGAGACCGGACAGAAGAAACGATGCGATGCCGGCGCGAAGCCAATCATCGTAGCGAAGCCTCACGAGGCCGCTCGATAGGTCGAAGCGTAGCGGTTGATGCGAAGTTGCCAGCCGCGACCGCGCGGGGATGGGTTCCAAACCCAAACGCGGCCCTGTTCATCGACATGCGAAACGATAGAGACGTGCCCGCCGCCTCTGCGATAGTTAAAGGCAACCGCAAGCGGCTTTGGCGACGATGGCCGCCCCCATGTTCTGAATGCTTTTGAATCGGCCCCGCCCGGACCACTGATGCCGTTTTCCGCTAACGCCGCATTGACGTTGAGCGCGCAGATCAGCCGTCCGGCGATGTATGTGGCTGGCTTCTTGATAGCTCCCCAAACGCGCTCGTGCGCCTGCTCGGGGGCCGATGTTGAAGAACGTATTCCGCTAGGAGGACTCCGTAATCTCTTCGCGGTACCAAAACCCTTTGCGAACGGCCGATGATCGAGGAAATGACCGGCGGGATAGCGATCCGGGTCAGGCGGGGAATCCTGCGCCTTCACCGGCATGACGAACATCAAATAGAAAATGATAATGCAGGCGATTGACCGCATTTTAAGCCTCGTCAGATTGTTGATGGGCGACGCAAAAAAGCCGCCCCGAAGGACGGCTCTACAAACTCAGCAGCGGAGAACTATTTAGTTTCCGGAAAAGAGAGACCTTGCTGTTTCTGCTTCGGCGCGGGCGGTAAACTCGTGATTGAGAATCGACGGATCGGCCGTGTAGGTGAATTTTCCGCCGCTGGCTTCCGTTGTCCCTTAAGGTGCGTTTTCGAGCCTGCGGGCTTGGCCCTTCATGTCTTTCTTGGCTTGCGCGGTGGCGCGGAAAATATCGTTTCCGGTCTTTGCGAGGTCGATCGCCTGCAGGTAGGTGGTGTCGATCAGCCGGCGCTTATCAGCCGGCGTCATGGTGCGGTTGAACGCGACGTCGCGGGCGAACTTCATCTGCTGGCCGAGCGCCTTGTGGACCCGCTCTGCGGTTTCGAGATTGCGCTCCTCACTGACCGCCCCGGCCGAATCCGGCTCCCCGAGTTTGGTCAGATAGCGCACGGTTCCGAGCGCCTTCCTGCGCTCCTCATAGGTCTCATAGAAATCCTGGATCGATTGCGCGCCGCCGGATGGATGGCGAACGGCAAACGCCCGGATGATCGGCATATCGGCCGGCGTCATGGTCGGGTTGACCTTTGAAGGCACGATGCCGGTAGCGGTAAGCGCCTTGTCGGAAGCGGCCACAACGTATTGCCCGAGACCGCCGGTCCAAGCCCGGATGTAATTGTCGATCACGAGCGGGGAACCCGCCGCGCTCTTGTCGACCCCCATCGCGCCGAGCGCCTTGCCGAGCAGCTTTGCCGTCTCGGACGTGTACGGCGCGTACTGGTATTCCGGCAGGACGTCCTCGAGATACTTCGGGACAATCGGCCGTTCGGTGAACAGCGAGCGGTTGGAGAATTGCTCGATGAAGGGCGCTATGATCGTCGGGAAGACGTTCGGCAGGAATGCCTCCTTGATCGACTTGCCGAGGTGCTTGAAGGCGTTCGGGTGATCGCCGTAATAGGCGTCGAGCACGCGCTCCGGGACCGAGCCAAACAGGATCCCGAGCGCGAAGGGCTTCGGGATGCGCCAGATCGTCCCGTTATTCTGCTCCCACTGATTGCCGCGCAGCCGCTTGTAGGCGGCGGGCACCTGCTTGGCGTCTTCCTCGCTGATCGCGTCCCATTTGTCGGTGAAGACCAGCCAGAACAAATCTTTCTGCCATTGCGGGATTTCCGGGTAGCGCGGGTCGTCGTGGTTCGCCATCCAGAGCAGGACGGACGGCAGCGTGATCGCCGCCGCCGCGAGGAAGGTCGCGCGGAAAGGATGTTTGACAAACCCACGGATTTCCCGGTCGGTGCCTTCGACCTGCGCATTGAAGAACGGCACGATCGCGTTGGCGCCGCGCATCTGCGCGCCGATCCGAGCGAAGTCTAGCGTGATCTCGCGCGCCGAAAAGGCCGCCTCCATCGGGCTCTTGCCCTTGGCGATTCCGCGCTTGAATTCGCCTAGCCGGGTGGCGTTCTCGGCCAGTTCCGACACCATGCGGAGGAAGTCGATCGGCTTCATCACCACGTTCTTGACGCGGTCGCCGAAGGTCGGGTCCTGCGCCAATTGCATGACGTTGTTTTCGATGTAGTTGCGGTCGACCGACACCATGGCCGAATTCGCCCCGCCGGCTTTCAGCCATGACTGATAGGCCGCATCGTTCCGCAGGATCCCGCCCAGCCCGCGGGCCATGTCATAGACCGGGATATAGCCATGCTCGGAAAAGACCATGGCCGAGAACTGATCGCGCACCGGGTTGCGGACGATGAAGTCCGGAGACAGGGTCGCGCCCGCCCGCAGCATCCGGGCCGGAGCCTCCAATATCTTCAGCACGAGCCCGAAGCTCTCCCGGTCCATGGCCTTGACGGACTTCGCGACGTCGGGGTCGACCTGCCGAACCTCGCGCTTCCCACTCCGGAAGAAGGAGATTTCGTCGGGCGCCGGGCGGAATGCATTCGGCCGGAAGATCGTGAAGGCGGAAGCCTCGGCCTCGATGCCGTTCGACGCCAGAAAGCGAGCAACCTCGTCCTCGGTGACGGTGATCGGATGCATGCCCTTCTTCGGGGTCCGCAGAAATTCCTCGCCCTTGGGAGATTCCTGGGCGAGATCGTCAAGTGCGGTCAGCGCGCGGTTCTTCTCGGCCAGCGCGATATAGAGGTAGGTGTTTTTGATGATGCTCTCGATCGGATCGATGATCTCGCGATCGGACCCCTTGATGCCGCGGATCGGATCTCGGACCTTGAGATTGCGCCCGCTCGCGCTCGATCCCTCGGCGTCGCCCTCCATCAGCCGGAAGAACGGCACGTAATCCTTGTTGGCCTCGACCATGGCGGCGTAGGCCTCCGGAGAGACCACGCCACTATCGCGTAGATAGTCGAGCACCCGGCGCTGGAATGCGACCAATTCGGTGAACGGTCGGCCGAATTTGGCATGGCCCTGCCGCGCCACGGTCGCAGCATCGCCGATCTGAATGCCGGTTCTGATCCCGCGGCCCGCGAGCTCCAGCGTGCGGCGCGCCGCCATATAGGCCCGGAACCCGTCCATGTCGTTCTTCACGGGCTCCAGGATTGGCTTGAGCCCCTTTCCGGTATCGGCCAGGCCGTTGAACGCGAAGGTGCCGGTTTCCAGCATCTGCTGCGCTTTGCCGAAGGAGCCGCGGGTCAGTCGCGCGAGGCGGTACGGGTCGGCCTCGATCGGGATGTCGCGCCCGTCGGTCAATTCATTGCGGAGCACGCGGAGCGGATTGAGATCGTCCTTGGCGACCGTGTAGGCCTGATTGAAGGTCGGCATCCGCTTGCTGTTCTTGTTCGACGGCACGATGCGGTCGAGGATGCGGCGGCGGGCGCCATCCCCCGGCCCCCCTGGCGCGCCGCTGGGCGGTGCCGGCGGGGCGGGCGGCATTCCACCGGCAGCCCCCATAAGCTTCTCTACGGTGGCCAGCTCCCGCGGCGCGAGGGTTTCCAGCATGTCGGGCGCGCCGACCATCACCTGATCCAGCACCGAGCCCATCTTCTCCCGCTGCTCAGCCGTGAAATTCGCTTCCAGATAGGCCTGCACCTTGGCCCACTTGGGTTGGCCCGGGGCCAGTTCGTCGGCCGCGACCTCGCCCCGAATGAACCGAGAGAGCGCGACCGGGTCGAGCGCGGCCCCGCCCTTGATGTCGAAGAGGATGCTCGGATTGTTGGGGTCGAAGGTTCCGCGGTTGCCGGTGGCGGATTTGATCTGCTCCGGGCGGAAAGCAATGTAGGTGTCCGCAGACCACTCGTCTCCGGCCATGGTTCCTACGAGCGACCGATCACCTACAATGTGGATGCCATCATAGCCTTCGGCAATGAGCCGATCACGGAGATCGTCCACCTCAGTGAGGCCTTCTTTGCTACGCCCGCGCGGCACCATCTTCCGAAATTCCGAGAGGGGCATTTCGTACGGTGTTTCAATTTTCAGGAAAACGGGCATCACATTGCCCCCTTCCCTGTTTTCAACCTTATGCGGCCATGTCGTTAAATCCCACCGCTGGGGAACGAACCCGCTCGCTACCTCTGGTGAGGCTGAGAAGAAGTGACCCAGATAGGCGGTCGCGTGCATGGATGATGTGCTCGCCTTCGTGTGGTCGAACGCATCAAAAAGACCAGCGGTGCCGTGATATACCCGCAGCGGCTTCCCCTCTGCATCCACCACCTTGCTATCGCCGAACCAGCGCCGGAACGCATTGGTGTTGACCAGACCGGCGCCGCCCTTGACGTCAGCGGCATCTGTGAACGGCCTCGCCGACGGCGAGCGCCCGGCCATGCGGCCCCGGAACACGTCGGTGAACACGTCCTCGGCGCTCTTGAAGCCGAGCCCGGAGAGCGCATTGCGGATGCGCTCGAAAAAGATGCGCATGCGGTCGAAGATCGCCCGGGTCGCGGCCGGGAAGCTCGTCACCGGCTGCTTGTTGGCCCGGGCGTCGGCGAAGGCCTCGAACGCAATCGCCCGCACCTCGAAGGGCACCAGCTCGGCGGCCTGCTCCGTCGAAAGTTCTGCGAACCCCTGCGCGATGTTCCGCAATTGCGGCTCGGCCTTTTTCAGCACGGCCATTTCGCGATCGTTGAGGAGGAGGTTTTCGACCGCATGGAAGGACTCGTGCAGCGTCGTGGACGCCACATGGCGGTATTTCGGATCGGCGAGCGCGATCTTGATCAGGCGCTCGGCCGGGATGTAGGTGCCGGCCGCGGTGTAAACGCCCTTGGTGTAGGAGCCCCATGCTTTCAGCGACGAGTCCGGCAGCGGGATTTTGTCCTGGAACGCCACCCGCACATGCGGCCCGGCAATGCCGCGCACCACTGCGGTTAGTTGCTTTTCGAGAAGGGGCCTCTTCTCCTGCGCGCGGGGGGTAAGGTCGCGGCGCGCGTCGAAACGCTCCTCCCCCGCGCCGAGCGAGGCCACCTCCTCCAAGGGCTCAAACGGGAACCGCATGGCCGACCGTGGCCGCGTGCTGAGATCGACGGTGCCAAGGCGCTGCAATTCATCGAGGCTCGATACCCGCTGCAATTCCTCGTCCATAGCCTGATCGACGGGCGTTACCACGCGCGCGAGATCGGCTTCGACCTCGGAAACAGCCTTGCGCAATTCCGCAATCTCGGCGTCGCCTTGGAACTTGCGGGTCGCACTGTCCGCGGATTCCGCAAGGAATTTGTCGCTCGCCTTGATCCGGGCCTCGGCGTCCGTGGCTTCCCGCTCGAAGCCCGCCAGTTTTGCTTCTGCCGAGCGCACGAAGCCGAGCGCGGATTCCGTCGAGCTTATATCGCTCTCATAACTAGCACTGCGCTGCATCCGCACGTCGACGTAGACGCTCTTGTCGTATGCCTTCTTAGGTGTGCCGATCAGCGGGAAGCCGCCGATCTCGCCGATCTTGGTTTTGCTTTCCCATACCGGGTCCTTCGCCATGGCATCGAGCCGGGCCATGATGGCCTCGCCGAACTCGACCCGCTTGGAGAACGTCTTCCCGCCTGCGGTCGCAGTGAAATCGTCGCCCGACACGTCCTTGCGGGCTTTGATGTCAGCCTTGATCTGCGCGAGCCGCTTGGTCCAATAGCCCCTGTCGCTCTCCTCGCGCCTGCGGCGGGTGAGCAGCGCATACAATTCCTGCTCGAAACCGTCCTTGCGCCTGCGGGCGCGCTCAAGGTCCTGCTTCAGTTCGGTCAGCCGGATCAGCCGCGGATCGTTGGTGGTGATCGCCTTGGCCTGGGCGTACTGGCCGGCCTCGCCGAGGTCCTCCATGTCGCGCATCGAGGGGTCGCCCTCGAAAAAGCCCTGAATAAACCGGGCCTTCTTCTCCATGAGGCCCCACATGGTCGAGTCGTAGGTGCCCTTGGTCGAGTAATCGTTGATTTCGATTTCAGGGTTCATGTTGCCCTGACGAATGCCGCGGCCGTTTCGCTGCTCGTCGTCGGCCGGATACCAGAGCGGGTCCTGGTTGTGGATGGCGTAGAGCCTACGCTGCGCGTTCACGCCCGTTGCCATCTTGGCGGTCGATCCGATCAGGATGCGAACCTTGCCCTCGTTCATGTCGTTAAACAGTTTCTGCCGGGCGACATGCGACTTGTAATTGTAGATGTAGGCGATCTGGTCCTTCGGCACGCCGCGACGATGCAACTCGCTGCGGATGTAATCCGGAACCGAGAAGCCGCGCGCGCCGGAGAGCCCGAGGTTGGCGAAGATCATCTGCGTCGCCGGCCCGACATCGGCCGGCGTGCTCTCGTAGCCGCCCCCATCCTTCTTCGGGTGGTAGAACTTCTGCCGCTTGGTCTCCTTCCAGATGCGGAAGACGTTATCGATCATCAGGTCGAGTTTGCTCTTGCCGTCGGCCTGCGATCCCCCGGCGAGCCGCATGTCGATCGCGGCATGGCGCCCGTCATTGATGACGGACAGCATGATGTCGTCGCCCTTCTTCGGCGGACCTTTCCGCTTGGCGATTGCCTCCATCCGGCGAGCGAGATTGGCCTGGAAGCGCTCCAGCGCCGGCGTCTTTTCAGCCAGGTTCATGATGCGCTCGCCGCCCTTCAGCTTCGGGCGCGTGACGTATTGCTCAAGCTGGCGCGACGTGACCACGTCCATGGCCTGCCGCACCATGGCGGAGAGTTCGGCGACGTTGACGAATTTGGCGAAGCGCGAGACCGGCTTGTAGCCGCCGGCCGCGTCCTGCTCCAATTCGGTGACGGACTCGCCAAAGGCTCCGGCCCAGGCGTCGAACTGCGCAAGTCCGCGCTCCTCCAGTTCCTGCCGCTGCATGAACCGGCTAAGCGTGAAAAGCTCGGCCATGGTGTTTGTAACCGGCGTGCCCGACGCCATCACGAGGCTGCGCCCCGGGTTCTGGCTATCGAGATAAAGCGTCTTGACGTAGAGGTCCCAGGCCGCGCCCGAGCCTTCCGGGGTGACACCCTTCAGGTTCGCCATCTGGGTGGTGAAGTCGAGCTTCCGGAACAGGTGCGCCTCGTCGACGAACAGGAAGTCGACGCCCATTTCCTCGAAGGTGAAGACCTGGTCGCGGCGCTTGTTGTTCTTTCCGGACAGGCGCTGCTCGAGCCGCTCGATCTGCTTCTCGATCCGCGAGCGGGTGATGCGAGTATCCTGCACCGACGGTATTTGGCTCAGGACCTCGCGGTACTGCTCGATATGCTGCTGGACAATGCCGTCCTGGAACGCCTCCGAGACTGGGATCATGCCCATCGCCGGATGCGGGATGATCACCGCGTCAAGGTCCTCGACCGCCACGTTGGCGATGAACTGCTTGCGGCGGGCGGTGTGGAACCGGCGTTCATCCGCAATCGCAATGCGCGCGGTCGGATACTGCTCGTAAAACTCCTTGGTGAACTGCCCGAGCATGTGGTTCGGGACCGAATACATCGGCTTGCGGACCAGCCCGAGGCGCTTCATTTCCATGCCGGCGCCGATCATGGCGCTGGTTTTCCCGGCCCCTACGGCGTGCGCCATGTAGGTATTGCCGTTCTGGATGATGCGGGCGACGACGCGCGTCTGGTGCGGGCGCCAGCTCCAATGCTTGGAGATCCCGGGCGTGGTCAGATAGGAGCCGTCGAACTCGCGCACCACGAGGTTATTGTATTTCTCGTTGTAGAGCGCGGCGAGCCGTTCAGACCGCTCCGGATCGGCATAAATCCACTCGTCAAACTTGGCCTGGATCGCTGCGGCCTTCTCCTGTGCCTTCTCCGTCGCCGTGACGTTGAGTTCTTGCCGCGGCCGCCCTTCGGCATCGCGGACGGGGTCGTAAATCTTGGTCTGCTGCCGGTTGAGAACGTCGTTCATCAACTGCGGTGCTGACCGCCGGCTCGTGCCCCATGTGGTCGTCGCAGCGGTGGAATCCCCATCGCCGCGCGCCATCCATTGCGCCAGCGCCGGCACATACAGAACCTTGATCTCCTCCAGGCCGAGAGCGTCCCGGCCGAACTCCTCGACGGTCTCTGGCGGAATCCACGGCATGCCCATTTTGGCTTTAATCTGCGACGGGGCGAGAGGGATCGGCTGCGCCCCCTCAAGCGCGTCCACGTTGCGTTGAAACTCCGGATTGGTCTCGGCGGCTTCCTTCGCAAGGAGGAGTTTCTTGCGGACATTGCCGGAAAGATACTGATCCTTAGTGATCCAGACGTCGCGGGTTCCCGGTTCCTTGTAGATGCGGTCGCCGAGCGCTTGGATGGTCTCGGACGGGCTTTTGTCGACCAGCGCCGCGATCGCATCGATGTCGAGCCGGCCCTTCTGGTTGAGCACGTACAGCACGGCATCGTTGACCGAATTGATGGTCGGCGGGCGATCCTTGGTGATCAGGTTTTCAGTGAAAACCGCGCCCTTGGACGCCTTGTTGGTATTGTCGTCGTACTTCTCGATCGCCCGGAGCCGGTAGCTTTCCGGGTCGTCCATGAACGGGTCGACGTTCGGGCGCTTGTCGATGGTGACGTCCGGCATCTCGTCTGGGTCGAACGCGCCCTCGTCGAAGTTGCGGCCCCTGGCCTTGGCGTCTTCCCGCGCCTGCTGCCGCGCCTTGGCGATCTGGGAGAGCGTGGCGCCCGCCTCGATCATCTTGCTCGGATCGAATGTCCCCTCGTCGAAATCCGCCCCGGCATAGCGGGCCTCCTCGCGCGCCTCGTTACGCGCCGATTCCTGCTGGATGCTGTTCGGGCGGCGCTTCTGAATCTCGGCCTTGTTGATCGGACCGAACTTCTTGACGAAGGCGTCGTACTCCTTGTTGAGCCGCGCGCGCGCCCGGTCGCCGTTCTCCTTGTCGCTGTTGAGGTCGGCGTCGTACACAGCCCGTAGCGCGTCGCGGACAGGGATTAGCCCGCGAATGCGCTCGACCTCCTGGGCGGTCTTGCCGCCCTCCACGCCCTTGCCGCGGCGTCCCACAGGCACGCCCGCGCCGGCCTGCATTTGCAACAGGTTGCCATCCGGGCCGACGTAGAACGTGCCTTCCTTCTTTTCCTTGCTGCCGAAATCGTGCTCGGCCGCCTGTGTCGGGGTCTGCAGGTCCGACATGATCCCGGACGGCAGCGTATCGACCGCCTTGGCGAGTTCGGCCTTGAGGTCGAAGCCCGGACGCGCATGCACGGCGTAGCGGTTGAGGTAGAGTTTGTCGAAGAAGCCGGGTTCACCCAGCACCATGTCGGGGTGTTCGGCGAAATAGCGGTTCACGAGGCCGGTGATCTTGCCCCCGTCCTTGCTCGGCAGCGTTTGCTCGACGGTTTCGGTCCACGTCCGATCGCCCGGCGTCTCGTCGGGTAGCCGCTTGCGCAGCATGATGATGTCGGTCGTGACCTCGGTGCCGGCGTTCTTCGCGAACGCATTGCTCGGCAACCGGATCGCCCCGACGAAATCGGCCCGGTCCGCGAGATATTCCCGCGCGCTCGGGTCCTTCTTGTTCATCGTCCCGGCGGACGAGATGAACATCAGCAGGCCACCCGGCCGCACCGCGTCGAGGGATTTCGCAAAGAAGTAGTCGTGCAGGAGGAACGCCTGCTTTGCATATTTCGGATCGGACTTGATCGCGACGTCGGCAAACGGCGGGTTGCCGATCACGAGGTCGAAGGTGTTTTCCGGCAGTGGCGCCTTGGTGAAATCATCGCGGCGCACGCCCCATTTGGGATAGAGAAGCCGCGCAATGCGCGCGGTGGTGTGGTCGAGCTCAAGCCCGACATACTGCGTCTTGGCGGCGAGGTCGCCAGACATCATCCCGGCGAAGTTTCCGACGCCCATGCCGGGCTCGAACACCTTGCCGCCGGTGAAGCCGAGGCGCTCCGCCGCGCTCCACATCGAACGGACCACGTCCTCGGCGGTGTAATGCGCGTACTGGATAGATCGCCGCGCGGTGCTGTATTCGGTGGGCGACAGCAGGTCTTTGACCTTGGCGCCGATCGCTTCGTAACCTTTGCCGAATTTTCCGTCAGCGTCCAGGAACACGCCCTTGATGCCGCCCCATCCGACATAGCGGGCGAGTTGCGCCTGCTCCTCGCGGGTCGCGGGTCGGCCCTCCGCCTCGATCTTGCGGACAAGCTCGATTGCGCGGACGTTATCTTGGGCTTTGGTTTTCCAACTCCGGGCCTCGTCGAGAGCGCCCGGCTCGATCAGGTAATTCTCGCCCTCTACAGAGGCGGCCGGGGCAGGATCGCGTTGGTCTGATCCTCGATCGTCAGTTGGGCGCTGTCCCTCGGGAACTCGATCAGAGCCGCTTTCACCTGCTCCTCGGCCTCCCGTGCGTACGGCTCCCGCGGGTAGCCGCTTGCGTCCTTCGGCGCGTTCGCTGTCAGTTCCTGAAACATCCGATGGGCCTCGTTCGACTTCTGCGCCGCGTGTTCCTCCAGCCGGCCGGCCCTGTTCAATTGGTTGAACATCTTGGGCGCCTGGCTGCGCATCGCCTGCAGATACGGGAACTTGAAGTCCATCGGCACGCTCCTCACTCTTTATATCAGCAGTTTCGGCCGGTTCGGTAGAGGGGGTGGAGGGCTTTTCCGGCGCCTCTTCGACTGTCTGCCATTCCGGCTTGTCGGTGCGGTCGACGCTGATTTCCATCCCGCCGCCGCGCTTCGGACGCATCCCGGAATCAGAAGGCCCGGTTTCCCGGGCCTCTGAACTGCTGTCTCTATTATCGAAGATCGGTTTGACCCCAGAAGCCCAATCCTCCGGTCTGCCGGGCCACACTCGGCCGTTCCAAGAAACGTAGCCGACCACCTTCCCGTTGCTATCGACGATGAGGGGAGATTTGAAATCCGACCCGCCCAACCCTTGGCGCATACCTTCGTCGCGCGCGGCCGTCACCTTTTCCGAAGCTTCGCGGAAGTCGCCGACGACGTAGCGCTTGTTGCCGTACTGCAGGAAAAGTTCGGTCTTCGGGAGCATTGCGCCAGTCTTGGACGCTTCCTTTTTCAGGTCAACCGCCCCGGTCAACTCCGAGCGCGGCACCGAAGAAAGCGGCTTGGTCGTGTCGCCCTCTGCCAGCCAGTTCTTGAATTCCGGGACCGACAGTTCGGTGACGCCGCGGATACGGTCCGGCGCGCGGCCGTCCGAGAACGCCGCCTCGTAGGTGTCGAGCGCCTGGCCGGGCGTTTCGTACCCGACCATGACCTTGTGCTCGTCGAATTTGCCGGTCTCGGCGTCCTTTTGGTCGACCACGAAGACGCGCTCGCTCTCCGGGTTCGGCCCGATATAGGCGTCGACCTGGTCGCCGTCGGAGCCCTCGGTCTTTTTGATGTAGCCGTAGTGATCGGGGAGTGTGACGGTCCACGGCTTGCCGGAGAAGTCGACGCCGGTTCGCTCGGCACCGCGCGGGGTCTCGATCGTGAACTCCAGCCCGTGCAGGCTGACGTGGCCCTTTTTGTAGTTGCCGGCTTCCTTCTGCGCCGCGGTGGGCTCGGGGTTGGTCTCGGCTGCGGCCGTGTCGATTTTCTCGACCACCTCGGAGGGGGCAAAAGTCGACATGCCCTCCTGCTCGCGCAGCATCGCCTCCTCGGGCGAGACCTGCGCGGGGCGCGTCTCGGCAAGAATGTCGTCGAGATCTTGGAGGGGGTCCGCCTGCGTCGTCGGGGAAGCCGGGACAGGCTCGGGCGCGGCTGCCGCCGGTGCCGGCGCGGTCCAGTCGTCCGGGCCTGACAGGATGGCGTCGAGCTCATCCATGGCCTGCTGGGCCCGCGGCGTCTCAACGGCATCGGTCGCGGTCGGCGCACCGGTTCGCGCCCGCGCTTCCTGCTGGCCTCGTCCCTGCGCCGCAGAGACGCCGCCGGAGGTGACGCCGCCGACAATGGCGCCGATCAGCGCCGCGCGCGTGACGCCTTCTCCATATTCTTGCTCGGGCTTGTAAATGCCCTTGGCAATGGCGTTCTGGATGATGGATTGCACAGCTTCTTGGCCGCCTTCGGCAAGCGCGCCGTACACCGTACGCAACCCCACCCTCTTAATGAAGCCGAGCGCCTTGCCGGTCGAGCCGAGCGCGGGGAGGAGCGCGTCGACGATGTCCGTCGCGCCCGCGACGGCACCGAGTTGCGCCGCCTGCAGGGCCTGCTCCTCGGTCGCGCCGTGTTCAATGGCCCGGTCGACCGCCTCGCCCATGCCGGAGCCGAGGAACATCGCACCGGCGAGCGCGGGCCCGCCGAACGGAACCATGGAGGTGGCGATGCCGGCCGCCATCGATCCAAAGCCAGAACCGATGTCGCGGGTCCAGCTTTTGCCGGGCTCGAAGCCCGGGCGCGGCGCGAGCGTCTCCTTGCCGAATTCCTCGATGGCCTTACCGGCCTGATAGAGCGGCTGATCGGCGATCCGCCCCATCGCTGGCGGGTTAGCCCGCACCTGATCGATGGCCGTGGCCGGATCGACGCCCTGCTGCGCACGCTCGATAGCATCCGCGAACATCGCGGTATCCTGCGCCCGCACGGTCTGCGCCGCTCCGATTCCCTTGAGCGCCGATGCCGGGAGGTTCTTCGCGCCCTCGACGAAGCCCTTGCCGAACTCGACCGGGTAATCGGTCATCGAGCCGGATGCCGCCTCTGGCGTCCAATCGTCGACCCAATCGTCGACCTCGGCCGGGGCCGCAAACACAGGCTGCGCCGCTCCCGCGGCGGTGGGCATAGACCCTTGCGGCCCGCCGGTGGCGGGCGTCTGCCAGTCGTCAATCTCGGCCATTACTGCACGGGGTTACCGGCCGCGTCATAGATTTTCCCGCTGGGATCGCGCCACATCTTGCGGGACGGGCTGTATTGCGAGCCGGGCGGGACGGTGGCAGGACGCGGCGGAGGTGCGGCGGTCGCCGCGGGCGGCGGCTTCGGCGCGGCCGCTGGCGCGGTGGCACCAGGAGCGGCGGGGGCCGCGCCGAGACCGTATTGCTTCCGCCACTTCTCCAGCGTGCCGCTCGGGTCGCGCAGATAGCCGAGGTCGGCCTTGGCGGCAGAGAGAGCGAGGCTCTCGCGACGGATCGCCATCTGGTCGCCGTCCGGCGCACGCTTGGTGAGCGCAATCGCCTCGGCCGTTGTGAGGTTCGGATTTTCCTCTTTCAATTGTTTGATCAGGCGCTCGGTCTGGCCTTCCTTGGCAGCGCCAGAGCCCGCGCCCTTCTGGATCACCTTGCCCGGTTTGAAGTCGTATTCCCGGGTATCCGGATTGAATTGATAGAGGCCCTTCACGGTCTTTCCCTCGCCGTCCAGGCCTTCGCCCGGGTAGGCGGTGCGGGACGCGGCATCGCGGCGGTCATCCGACCGCTCTTGCGCCGCACGCTTCCGCTCCGCCACCGTCTCCTTCCGATCTTCGCCGACAATATTGTGATAGCGCTCGGTCTCCTTCAGCGTCTTTTCCCGGAGATCAATACCCTTCGCGAACTGCTCCGCATCCTGGATCAATTTGCGGGCCTGGATTTCATTGCTCTGCTTGCTCTTCTTGGCATCCGCATATTGTTTCACGCCTTGCAGGCCACCCTCCCCGATCGCGCCGAGAGCGCTCGGGTTGTTCGATGCCATCATGCCAAGGCCGGCCGACAACATACCGAGCCGGGAATCTTCGGAGAGATTGAACAGACCGCCGCCACCGGACGGGGCTTCGGCCGGTGCCGGGCGCGCGAACGGCGAGGGCCCAGCCGCTTCCGGGGCCACCATCATCGGCGGGGCAGACAGCCCCGGCCCGCGCGCCGGAGCGCCACTATAGCCGAGCGCCTCGACCGGCATCGGCATCGGGGTCGGCCGCATGATCGGCGGCAGCCCAGCATAGCTCGGCGGGACATCGCCCGGACCGATTATGTCGCTTGCCGCGACGTCGCTCGACCGCCGCCAGGCATCCATCGCGGCCGGCGGCACGTCCTGCAGGCCCATGATCCCGCGCGCGGCCTCCATGCTCCCCGCCCCGTCGCCGGCATCGAACACCGGGAACCCGCCCCAGCGGTCGTTGAAACCGACGTCGCCACCGTCGGCGAAGCCGTGCGGCACATAGATTCCGTTCGGGTCGCGGCTCGCTTCCATGACCCGGCCGCCGCGCAGCATCTCCCGGATGGATTGCACGCGCTCCACAAAGCCGCCGTGGTCGAAGCCGCGGGGACGAGTGCGCCCGCCACGGGACATGCTGATCCGCCCTCCGCGCGCCGCTTTATTCCCCGCCCCCATCATGCTGGCACCAGCACCAACACCAGCAAGAGACGCGCCGCCGGTGAACGGAGCCCCGAAGATCGATGCTGCCGTGAGGCCAAGCCCCGCGATTTGGCTCAATGGGCTCGGTCCGGGTGTGGGGCTGGTGCTCGACCCGCTCTGCGAGCCCCCCATTGCGCTGACCGTCGGCAACCCGGTCGACGCCATGAATTGCGCCTGCTGGTATGGGAACGCCTGCGCCTGGAGGTATTGCTGATAGGCCGCATTGAGCCGGGCCTGATCCGTGCCCTGCTCGAGCGAGCCGGCGCCGATCTGGGATTGGCCGCCAGCGAGCGCCGAATTGTGCAGCGCGCCGAATTGATAGCCGCCCTGCGCCTTCGCGGCGCGATCAGCCTGAGCCGCCGCAAGCGCCAGATTGAACCCTTGGCTGTTGAGCCCCGCGATCACCGGATCCTGCGCGATCTTTTGCGACCGCATAAGCTCGGATCGGCCGATATTCGCTCGATCCCCGCCCCATGCCCCGCGCGCGATGGAGTTGCCCTTCATCCGCTCGTCGGCCTGCGCATTGCTCTCGGCGAAATTGCGTTGGGTCGCCTCGATCACGTCGCGCTGGAAAGGATTGTAATAGCGCTCGATCTCCCCGGGCTCGATCGCCGCCGCGCCGCTCGTCGCGTAGCCGCGCGCGGTATCAAGGTCGCCGGTGGCGCCGACGATCTTGTCGATGCCGCCCCGCTGGGTCTGATTGAGCCCGGCAACCATTTGGCCGCCATAGGGCGTGTAAGGAGTAGAGGCCGCGCTTTGGACGCGGTTCCAGATTTCCTGGAGTTGCGACGCTCCCGCCGGGGTGTACGTCTGGTTGGACGTTCCCGTCTTGGTGTTGTTCTTGCCGCCCATGGTTATTGTGTCCTGTAGAGGCGCTTGCGCGGTTCAATGTCCGGCGGGGCCGGATGAACAAAGAACGCGCCTGCTGGTGTCAATTGACGCTCATACAGACGGACCTTCGCCGCCGTCCGCTTGGTCGAAAGAACGCCAATGACCAGCCGCACCCCGATTTTCTCCGCGCAATTCTTGGCGTAGGAAATCAGCGCTTTGGCGTGGCTGGATGCCCGGTGAGCGGGGTCAACGAAATTCAGATGCTCGTCGAGCGTCCAGTCTTCCGAATACCAGACCGCCCCAATCGTCAGCATGATGCACCCTTCGAGCGCGCCATGCGGCCCGATCACGCCAATGAAGCCCCGAGGCCCTGTATCGCTCTTGTCGATCCGCCCGGGGTGCAGCAATCGGTCCAGATAGAATTGCACCTTCGGATCGGAAATGGCGAAGATCGCGTTCTCCGCATGCAGCATCCGGAACAGACGCCAGATTTCCGGGAGGTCAGCGGGAGCCGCTGGACGAACGACCGAGGGGGATGTCATCGTTTCTTCGGCCCCGGCAATTTGCGCAAAGTCTTGATCGTCTTCTTGCGGGTCTGGGCGATCATCGCGTCGAGAACTTCATGCCCGCGCTGGACGTCGCCGCCGCCTATCTCCGCAACCTTCTCAGGTGGCACCACGAATTCCCCGCCCGCCGCCATGATGTCGACCGGCGCGCCGTCGCCGACGTCACCACCCGCCGCGAACTTGCCGGGGCGCCGGGGGATTCCGATCTTTGGCGCGGCGACGCCGAACGGCCCCATCTTGAAAAGCTGATTGAGCCCGCGTGCGCCCGCCATCGTGTTGCCCTGGCCGATGCTCGAGACCACATCGGCCGGGATGACGTAGCTGCCGCCCTTCGGCGACATCGGGATTTTGTCCGTGCGCCCCGGCACGGCAGACGCGATGATTCCGCTCGGTCGACCCATTTGCCGCGCCGCGTTGCGCATCTGAAATGGCGGTGCCTTGGGGCCAACATTGACCATGCCGCCCGGCGCATAGCCCGGGACTCGGCCTCCGGCCCCGCGTTTCTTCGCCTTGGCGTCGCGCTGAACGCGATACGCGATCGCGAGCGCTTGCTTCTGATCGCGGCCACCGCGAACCTCGGCGCCGACGTTGGCCTTGAACGCGGCATCGCTTCCGCTCTTGATCAAAGGCATGTCAGCCGCTCCACATTGCAGTAAGAAGCATGTTGGTTTCAGTGCCATAGAAGACTGCGGACGATGACGCCGAGCTGGATTCCAAGGCGGTTGCCACGTTGATCCCAAGCGACGGTGGCGAGATATATTCCGCGGTCTGACGAATAACCGAGGAACTACCTCCAGAGTGCGCCCCGGTGAACCCGGTAAACCCTGTGGTTGAGTTCCAGCCTATGCCGACCGCAATGTCCTTACTGGCGCTGACGGACGTTTGCTGAGAGAATTTTACGGAGATGATTTCTTCCGCCAACCCGCAGAGTACCGTCAGGCTGTTGGCGGTGGTGTTGTCCGACGGACGCACCGTCCCGGACTCATAAGTCCAGTTGCCGTTCGGGTCTCCTTCTTTCAGATAGATCGGCAACCGATTGTAGAAGTTCCACACGCCCCATTTTCGGCTCTGACCGTAGGTCCGGTGACACGTCACCTGCCCTTGCGTTGCGTCGATAAACACGGTGGCGATGACGGTCCCGCGTAGCGCCGCGACCGAATAAGTCAACGCTCCGTTTGTCATGGTCATCGCTGCGGTGTTGAGCCAGATACCGCTCTGCCGCTGGATCGCCGCCCCGCCGACGCCCGTTCCGCGTGCACATGGAGCGGTGACTGCCCCGCCGGTGCCGGCCGCCCAAGACGGCCCGAACCCGACGCGGAAGGTGGTTCCGTCCAGAAACCCGTAAACATCGTAGATGGCGGATGCAGATTGCGAGGCGGAGAGCGCCAGCGTCTGCTGGGAGAATACGGTCGGCACAAAAACTGTGCCGTTAAACAGAGGGCACGAGTTGCCCGTATAGGGGGTGTAATAGAGCGACGTCGCGCCGATGGAATCTCCAGTGATGACGACGTTGTTCACATCCGAACTCGGCGTCAGGTAGCCCTGCGGCTCCTGCACCGGTCCGTTGATTGCGGTCCAAACCGCCGCCGCCGCCACACCCGACGTCGTACAGACATAGAGGATGCCGTTGGTGCGGTCGTACCGCATCGAGGCCGGGGTCGTGCTCGAACCGGCCGAGCCCGCGACATTGCCGTTCGGATTCCCGGCGTAGGTTTGTATCGTCGACCGCGCCTGGTCGTCGGCATAGGTGACGTGGACGGTGTCGGAAAAGAGGATTGAGCGGAAGCCTTGCGGCACCTCAACCCCGGTGGATCCCGTCGCAGCCGTCTTCACGGTGATGGTGAAGGCGCCGGAGGTCTGGTTGTCGATGATGAATTCGCCGCCGACCGCCGTAGCGCTGCCGGACGAATTGACGCTGAGCGGGAGCGAGAGATTGATGTTCGCACCGAGCGTTCCGGTCAGCTTGAGACACTTTGATCGCCATTGCGTCTGGGTCAGGGTGACGTTCGAGGATACCAGCGCAACCGTCGTTGTCGCGCCCATCGCGGCGTCGAGCCGCCCGATGACATTGGTGTTCAGGGTTGGGTCGCCCCAGGTGTCGACGTTGTCGCCGACGCCCTGCTTTTGCAGCTCGAAATTGTCGGTATAGGTCGATGCCATGCGAAATCCTTGTGGCGCGCGAGGCGAGCCAACCGGTCAGAACGCGGTGAAAGGTGAGGGAAGCTAGAAGGTCGCTATTGCGACGCGCTGCCATGTATTTGCGGACACGCAGATGTAAAAAAACCCGGGCGCGTAAGCGACCTGCCCCGGAGTTCCCGTAGCGGACGCACTCGCGGGCACGTCGACCCAATCCGGGAACTTGGCGTCGATGACCGCCCTCAAAGCATTCATCGCCTGCACACCGTTTTGCAGGGCGGCGAGAACGTCGTCGAGGCTCGCCATGATTATCTCCGCCCGTCCTGCGCAAAGCGATAGCGGATACGACCCGCCCGCCAGAAGCTGCCGAGGTCGCTGCTTTCGATGCGAATAGCGGCGAGACGGCCGCGGCATCGCGTGTTGATGAAGGTCGACGCCTCGGTCATCGTGTAGGGGCCATGCGTGCGCCGCGGTGCCGAGGGGTAATCGACGGTGTAGACCGTGATCTGCACGCTCGCATCGCCGTCACCCCCGAACGTCCCCCACTTCATGTCCGGGTAGAGCATGTCGATGAAGACGAATTCCTGCCCTTCCGCCAGAACGAAATAGCCGCTCTCGAAGAACGAATTCATCGGCGAGCCGTCAGCGTTGCGCGACGTCTCGTGCTGATAGAGGAATTGGTCGGTCCCGGACCCGATAGGTTCCCCGAGAACCGATTGATCGATCCATGCGGTGCGGGCGAGCGACCCGTAATCCCATGCCTTCTCGAGCGGGTTGAACTTCACATACTTGTCGATCGCGCCGGTGCCGCCGGATGCAGACGGATAGTACCAAGTCACCTCCGAGAAGGAGGAATTCACCGCGCAGACGACTTTCTCCAGATTGTCGGTGTCGATGTCCTGGAACACCACATCCCAGACCGTGCAGGGCAGCGGTTGCGGCCCACCCGACCCCATCCAGAAGAACTGATTGAGCGCCATCCAATAGACCGCCCCGCCGAGCACGCCCATCGCGTGCTTGCCGACGAGCCCGCACCCGCTGAGCAACTTGTTGAAGCCGTACACATCGGAGGGACCGACATATTGCATCGACCACAGGTCGATGTCGGTCCACAGCAGCCCCCGCAACGGCGCCTGCAGCCCGCCCACCAGGCGCGACCCGGAGGGGATGCGGAAGGACCCGGCCTGATTGATCGCGGATGCGGTCCATTGATCGTAGTCGGACACATCGCACCAGCGCACAAGCAGCGGGTCATGCACGCCCGCGATAACCGAAGAACCGTAGGCCACGATCTGCTGCTGCGGCATGGCGACAAACATGCCGGTATTGACGATCGGCGCGGCTTCGATGATCGACGCGGTCTGGAATCCGGTGCTCGGCCGCCAAGTGTAGATCGGTCCCAACTCCGGACACGCAAGAAGGATTTCGCCCCAATTGTCCTGGGTCCAGTCGGTCGATGTAATCGGTGTCCCGGAACCGGTCGCCGGCGCGACGCCAAGGCCGTAACCGCCCATCCCGTAGCCACCAAGCCCGTACCCCGATGCGGCCGACTGCGGGCCGATCGTGATGAAATACTTGATCCGCGCGGCCCCGGAATTTTCCGAAACCGTTGCTCCCGATGTGGCCGGGGAAGCGACCAGGATGGTGAAGGCGTTGGCGGTGGCGCTTTGGACGAGATATTGCCCGGAAACCGTCACCCCGCCGACAACGGTCGAGACCAGAGCGTAAAAAGTATCTCCTGCCGCAAGCCCATGCGCGACGAGAGCAACGGAAACGGTGGATGATCCGTTCGTCGTGGTGTAGGCCGGGACCGCCCCTGCGTTCGCCACGGTCGCGTTGGCGTTTGATGATGCCGTGATCGTATAGGATGTCGCGCCCGTTACCGTCGCGATCGGGTACACCCCGAACAGGATCAGGCCCCCAATCGCAACCTGCGTCGAGATGAAAATCGTATTGAGCGTGCTCGGCGTAATCCCGGCGTCCACAATCGTAACCGTCGGGCTTGAGTTCGTAGTGGAGAAATCCACCGCCGGGTTGGTGGTTGTCGTCTGCGGCGTGATGGTGGTGCGGACGCCTTCCGAGATCACGCTGAGCGAGGAAAGCGCCCCGACCCCAAGCCACCGATCGGAATCCAGGTCCTGCCATGCGTGCAGCGACCGCACCGTCGAACCGATCGGGAAGTCATAGAACTGCGTCCAGCCTCCGAGCTTTTCCGTCAGCCCATCGCGAAACCGGATCAAGTCGCAGGACGAGATCCCCGCCTCATTGAATGCCGGGGTGAATTCGACATTGACCCCCGGGCGGAGGATAACGGCGCCGTTCGGCATCGATCAGGTCCGCGGTGAAGCGAGCGGCGCAGGACTCTGCGATGACCAGCCGGCGGACTGATATTTCTTGCGCATCTCTTCGATGTTGGCCGACGCGAACAGCGTCTTGTATTGCGTCTCCCAGGATTGAGCCATTTTGGGGTCGTCGGCCTGCGAGCCGAAATTGCGCATGAACCCCGAGGCAAAGACCATCGAGGCGGCCATGAACAGGTCGGGAAGATTTGCGGTCAGGAATGTCGACGTGTTGGACGCGCTGAGCGGAGTTGGCCGCTGCGTCCCAATCACCTCGACCACATAGGCGGCATCCGGCCACGGGCCGACCACGATCGTCGACTGCGTGATCATGGCGTAGAGCGATGGCACCGTCGCGCCGGTGGCGCTCGGCCATGCGAGATCGAGATAATCCCGCGTGGTCGGGACGAGCGGCTTGCGCGTTCCGGCGTCCGGCGCCGTCCCGGCCGGCGTCACCACATTGATGCCATTGACCACAATAAAGGTGCCGAGGCTGGTCGGCAGCGTAAAGTTTCGGTTGCTGGCCGAGAGAACGCCGGTGGAGTCTCGAACCACCGTGTTGAGCAAGTCGAGTTCGCGGTAGCAGCGCTGCTCGGCGTAATCGATGATGCTCGGCAAGATCGCGACGAAGTCCGCCTCCGCCGTCGTCGTGACCATCAGTTCGGCCAGGGCGGCTCGGTAGGTGGTGTAGTTGTAGGCCATGCGTCACACCGTCCTAGCCGATGACAAATCCGAACGCGCGGGCGTTTCCGGCCGTCGCATAGACGAAGGTGATGAGCGCGGCCGCGCCGTTCCCGCCGGTTGTATTGCCGACATCGGACAGACCGCCACCGCCGCCACCGCCGCCATAGTTGCCGCCAACGGCGCCGACCCCGCCGGAGCCCGTGCTGGTGCCCGCGCCGCCACCACCGCCACCGGAACCATGCGAGCCGTCGTATTCGGTGCCTGCCGACCCAACGACACCGTTGCCGCCGGCTCCCGCATTATTTCCATTGCCGCCAGCGCCGCCGTTGCCGCCGTTGTTTGCCCCGGTCCCGCCCGCGGTCCCGGTTGCGCCGGATGTCCAATCGACGCCCTGCGTTCCGCCATCGGCACCGCCGCCGCCTGCGCCAGCGTTGTAGCCAGAATTATTGCCGGTTCCGCCAATGGCTCCGTCCGCTGTCGGCCCTGCAGCACCGCCGCCGCCGCCGCCGCGCGTACCACCGCCGGTGCCGCCGGATCGTTTGGTGTTTCCTGTTCCAGATGCCGCGGCTCCACCGGCCCCACCGCCGTTATGCGAGTCGTTTTTGGCCCCGCCAGTGCCGCCCTTGGCAAGCGCATAGGTTGTCGTCTCTGCGGTATTTTTCCACCAGCAATCCGCGCCAGTGGTTCCGGCTGCGTTTGTCCCTGCGGCGCCGCCGGCCGGGACCTGGATGTGATATTGGTTAGAAGGCGCGATGCCCGAGAGCGAAGTAATCTGCGAGAAAGCACCGCCGCCGCCGCCCGCCCCAGCCGTGATGCCGGATTGACCGCCGCCACCACCGCCGCCGGGACCGATGCAGTCGATATAAGTGAGTGTGGAGAAGTCTACCGGGACCGTGACGGTCTGGGTGCTGGTATAAAAGATCGTCGTCATGGCGCGTCAACACCGGGCTCGGACGAAACCGGCGGCACTTCCTCATCAGGATCTGGCTCAGGGGGGATTTCTTTAAATCCATCCTTGTCGTCGTGCGTCATCCCAGGTTTCACGTCATCGCCGCAGAGCACGAGAATCTTGTCGGGAATGGAGTAAAGGGCGGGATCGGCGATGATCACGTTTTCCACCACACCGTCCATTGAGATCACGGCGGTGCGTCCGGAATGCGGGATGAAGCCAAGATGCTTGACGAGCGCTCCCTTTGCCGCGGTCATGTTCGGCGCGTCCTTGCCCTCCATAACGAGCATGGATTCGCCCGGACCGACCAGCGCAGGATCGTCGAGCTCTTTGTCGCGCGAGGGGGCAATAACCCGGCGCATGATGCCGGATTGGGTGCCGTAGACCACAGCGATCTTGGTTCCCATCACGCGCCCGTCTTGCTGACTGCGAGTGTGAGCGTGACGCGGGTAACGGTCGACGCGCTGTCGACGTTGTACCGAATGATGGCTCCAGCGGCGAGCGCAACGGTCCAGCCCGTGAGCGTGGTGTCCTGCGATTTGGTCGCGGCCGAAATCGTAGGCGGAGCGGATGCCGTAATGCTGTCCGCATCTGTCGGCGGGAAATTCGCGTAGCTGTCGACCCAGAGATCGACCACGATCGATCCGGACTGATCGGCCAGCATGGTGACGCCGGTGATCGTGCACGGGAACGAGAACGGGCCGATGTCGCCCTTGATGCCGGTGGTGATCGCGGAGCCCCCGCCATCGATGACGAATGGCACGAATGCCGTCTCGGTCTGGAATGTCGGCGCCGAGCCGGTATTGCCCATCAGCCGCTGGCCGTTGGTGCCGACTGCCGTCACGCCGGGCGCAGTGCCAGCCCCGCCTCCGAGCACCACGCCATTCGCGGTGAGAAGCGCCGAGGACGCCACCGCCGTGGTGCTGCTCGCATAGAGCACGCCACCGCTGGTCAGGCCGGCCCATGTGACCGCTCCGGTGGTCGCGGAGAGCGAGAGCGGAGACGGGACGTTAATCGCGGGCGTGCCGGATGCGTTCGGGAGCGTGAAAGTAGCGGTGCCAGCCGCAGCCTGCGGGGTGATCAGGACTGTGCCGGAGGTATTGCCGGAAAGCGTCAGGGTGCCGAGGGTGGACCCTGCCACACCCAGAACCGGTGTTGCGGTGATACTCGGGATACCGGTCGCCCCGGCATTGAGAATGCCGCCATTGGCCGTAGCAAGTCCGGCAATCACATTCGCCGAACTCGAATACAGCAACTGGTTGATGGTCGTCGTCGCCGGATAAGTCGCCGTCGACCATGATGGCGCCGTGTTCGAGCCGGAGCGAATGATCTGACCGGCGGTCGCGGTCGCGGCAAGGATCGCAAGCGCGCTCGATGTCGAATAGACGATGCCGCCGTCGGAGGCCGTCAGGCTCGCCGCGGTGCCGCCACGGGTGAGACCGAGTTGCCCGGTCCACCCAAGCGTAAGGGACGCCGCGCGCAGGAGTGCCGTTGCCGGTGTACCGCCGAGCGTCAGCGTAACGTTGGTGTCGTCAACCTTTGTGAGCGCGGCGCCGGTCACATCTGAGCCTGCCACCGCCGACCATGTCGCATCGCCGCGCCAGAACGTCGTGGCGCTCGCGGAGGTGCCGGAATTGAGGTTCCCGACCGGCAGATTGCCCGTCACCGCATCCGCCGATGCGAGATTGACCGCACCGAACCCGACCGTCGTGCCGGAGCGCCGCAAGACCTGGTTGTCGGTTCCGGCCGTGATGTCGGCGACGTTCCCGGTCGTATTGGCCGATCGACCGATGACGGACAGACCGGAACTTGTCCGCAGCATCGCATTGGTGACGACGTTATTGCCGATCGCAGTCGTGAAGCTGTTGGCGGACCATGAGACGTCGCCAGTGCCCGCTCCGGTCCGGAGCGCCGTTCCTGAGAATGCGAGCGTCGCGCCAAGCGTGACCGAAACCGCGAATGCCTGAGCGCCGGTCGGGTTCGCCGCGATGCTGACGGCATCGAGCAGGATCGAAGGATCAGACCATTCCGTGTCGTAGTCTGTGCCGCTGGCCTTTGCGAGGAACTGTCCGGTCGTGCCGCCGGCCGGGACGTTGCCGGCCGCGAGCGAAAGCGACGAAGGGTTGATCTTGTAGGTCAGGCCGTCCGAGGCCCGGTTGATGATGAGGTAGTCGTCGGTCAGGCTCGGGGCACCGAGCGCGGTCAGCCCGGTGAGCGCCTTCATCGCATTCGAGAATGTCGAGAGCTTCGGGACGTTGCCCCCGGCGACGTCGTTAATCGCGAACCCGTCGGCCACCGCCATTGCGGTCTTGGCCGCGAGGTTGGACGGCAGGAAGCTCAGGGACAGGTCGCCCGCGAGCGTGCCGCCGCCGGTGAGGCCGCCGTTCGATGGGGTGTTGATGGCGCGCGAGGTCGGCACGAAGCCGGTAGCGGTCGCGGCGATCTCCGCAAGCGTCGCCCGCTTGTCGGTGCCCCCCTGAACGATCCAGGCATACTCCGACCCGTCGAGCCCTGACGCGACCGGCAGATCAAGCATCGTCGTGTTGGCCATGGTCTATTCCGGGACGAAGTAATAGGGGGTGTTGGGGTCAGGCGACGGCGTCACGCGGATTTCGGTCGTGAGGTTCAGGCCGGACATCGTCACAAAATGAACGCCAGCCTCGGTCGAGACGTAACTCGGCACTTCCATCGCGTAGCGCTCGGGCCGCGGGTCTTCGATCGGCGTCGGATCGGGCGGCAGGATGATGGCGCGCAACTGCATTTGCGGCTTATCCAGGCAGATCGAGCACACCAGGATGCCGAGGTTCTGAAGCTGCGTGCCCTCCCACTGGGACTGCCAGCGCAGGTCGGTGCGCGAATACAGAAATCCGCAACGGTCACAGACGGCTTTCGCGCGGGGGCTGCTGGCGCTGACGCGCGCCCGGCCGTTGGGATGCCAGGCCACCTCGGCTACCGGTAATAGCCGCCGAGCGCCGGCATGATCGACATCGGAACATTTTCAACGTCCTGGGTCGCCGCAATCGCCCAGGCCTGCGCGGCGTCGGCTTTGCGTTTGTCCTCGAGGTCAGGCTTGTAGATGCGCGCGAGGCGCGCCGCGATCTCGGCCTCGAACCAGTCGAGAAACCGATACGGCAGGTCCGGGGTTTCGCCGCTGGCCAGATTAGCGTCCTGCACCTGCCGCACGGTCTGCAGGCGGGCCGTGTAAATCGAGGTGGCGTCCGGAACGGTCCAGAACGTGATGGTGGGCGTGATCTGCCGGTTAAACCAATAGGTGCTCGGAAAGCCTTCCTGCGACTTGTTCGGGAAGCTCTGGTAATCGACGGCCGACACCGGGGTGATGACGCGGTCGTTCTGCGACACGCCCGTTCCGGTCCGGATCGTCGCAATGAGGATCATGATGGTGCGGGCCTCGAGCGTGTAGCTCGCGGTCCCGTCGATCAGTGCCACCTCCTGCGTTTCCTCGGTCCACAGGTTCGGCTGCAGATTGGAAAGCGTGACCAGCGCAAGGTTGGCCTGCCGGTAGGCGTCGGACATGTGCTCGGCGAGCAGCATGGTGCGCCGGATGCCAATGCGGCCATAGGCGCCCAACACCACGTCGGCATTCGATGAGGCGAATGCGTAGGTGCCGGAGCTCGTCACGGCTTTAGCCTGCGATCCCGGCCTGGAGCGCCGACACCGTCACGCTGCCAGTCCCGGAATTGATCTTCACGCGCCAGGCCGCGATCGGCGCAACCCAATTCGCCGCGGTATTCGCGGTCTTGGAGGCGAGGTCGGTCATGTCGAACGGTGTCGGGATTGCCGCCCCGCTCGGGTAGGTCCCGCTCGGGTCCTGCATGGCGTATTGGACCGTAAAGTTGACGGTCCCGGTCACGATCGTGCCGAAGCCGATGTTGACCGGCGAGATGTGCCAGTTCGGGATGATCCATGGGCCGGCTCCGACCCCATTGGTCCCGACCGTCAGCGCGCCCGCGGTGGCTGCGTCGACGGAGATCCGTGGCACGGTCTTGTAGTTGAGGAGCGTCACCGCTGTGGTGGCCGTGCCCGCCACCGTCTCGCTGATGCTGACGCCCTGATCGTCGGTCCCGTAGACCACGAAGGTGCGCCCGGTTTCGTCGGCCGCGAAGGTGAACAGCACCTGCCGCTGGCTCGTCAGGCTGGCGACCCCGCCCGAGGCGAGCGCACCATTGATCGTGAGGTTGCCGCCGGCGAGCGGGGTCTGCGATTGCGCGATGCCATCGGCGTCCGCCGCGACCGAGAGCGCTTTGGTGACGTAGATCGGCTGCATCGTGCGGCCCTTCCGTTGTCCGATAAGGAAAGGGCGGCCGAAGCCGCCCCAAAGTTCTTCGCGTTGCTGTAGCGGTCCCGTTTAGGTCGGGGTGATCGCGAGGCCCGTGGTGCCCGCGGTCGGCGGTCCGCCGTCGACGTAAATCTGTGCCAGCGCGCCGGCGTCGCCCCATTTGGTGGAGCCAATCGAGGTGCACCGCTGGATCAGCAGCATGCCGCCGGCCGAAGCCGCCATGGAGATCGCAACCGTCATCTGGGTGCTGGTGCTCTGGATTGCGTTGATGAAGGCGCAATCCGCGAACAACTGCCAGCGATCAATTGCCGACGCCGCCCCGGTCTTGATGTGGAGAACGCCGGCATTCGAGGTCATCGCCACGAAGGTACAGTTCCGGAACGTGTTGCGCGGCGAGCCGCCGGCGAGTTCCAGCGTGGCGTTGGTGGTGGTGCGCGTCACGGTGTCGAGGCCGAACGTGCATTCGTGGAAGCTGTTCTCTCCGGTCGTGCCGGTGATCAGGAGCGATCGGCTGCCGGCGTTCTGCGCCGAGGCCGCGTCACCCATACCGCCGAACTGCACCCCGTAGTAGGAGTTGCGCCCGCCCGAGTCCGTCCAGCAAATCTGATTGGTGCCGCCGGTGGAGAAGCCGTTGAAGAGCGAGAAGTTGGCGAAGATACAGCCCTGCGCCGAAACCGTGACGAAGTCGCCGGAACCGAAGGTGGCTTGGGTATAGGTGCCGGACGGCGGCGCGATGCGGGCGCGAGACGCGACCGTCGGCGCCGTCTCTCCGATCAGATGGCAGGCATTCTTCGACCAGACCAGCGTGCCGGCCGTGACCGCGGAGTCGACGGATTGTGCGAGCGCAGTGGAAAGCCGCGCCGAGCCGCTGGCGGCGCCATTACCGACCAGAACGCAAACGTCGTTCTTGCCTGCCGTCATCTTGGCGTGCGCCATGTAGAGCGTGGAGAGCGCCTCCTGCGGAGACAGGCCCGTGTTGCCGTCGTTCCCGTTGGCCGGGTCAACCCAGAAATAAGTGCCGGTCAGCGGGACCCCGCCGATGCCCCCAACCATGGGGACACCGAAGCTCGATGCGCCGTTGGGAAAATTGGTTAGCGTCATAGTCCCAATCTCCCGTTAGCTGGTCGGACGCGAGAAGTAGGCGCACCGCGGATCGTTGTAGCCGAACGAGTCGCGCATGTAGCCTTTGACCAGCAAGTTGTCGGTCGTGAACTCCACCGACATATCGCTCTCGTAGGCGACGCGGCTCATGTGGATCAGGCCGTCCTGGTCGGTCAGCACCTGCCAGCCGAACTCGGAGGTCAGGTAGTTCCAGACCAGATAGCCGTCCGGGATGCCGCCCTGGGTCGAGAGGATCGCGTTGACATCGTTGTTGGCGGTGCCGGGGCGAAGCTCGGTCTTCAAGAGGCGGATCGCGGTCGGCTCGAGCTGCGGCGGGATCAGAAGCTTCCGCGGCTTGGCGTTCATGCGCTGGTTGGCGTTGTCGCGCCAATTGGCGTTGATGGCGACCTGGGCGTTGAGCAGCGAGGTTTCGTTGAGCGAGACCGCAGGCGACGCCAGGTTAGAGAAGGTGCCGCCGTCGACCGGGTGATCCGTGGCCGCCAGCGCCTTGCCGTCGCCCGCTACCGTGGCGTCGTAGGTGGAAGCGGTGTTGATCACATCGGCGCCGCGGACCTCCTCGAACCGGAGGAAGGCATTGCGCAGGCCCATCGCGTTCGGGCCGAATTCGGTCTTGTAGAGGTTGTCCTCGATCGCCTTGCGCGTGATCGCGAACCCGAGCCCGATCTCGTCGTGCTCCTGGTTGTAGATGTAGCGCTGGCCGGAGGCGTTGTCGAAGGTGGTCGTTCCGCCTTCCTGCTTGATCGCCGCGATCGGCAGGTAGCGCATCGAGGCGAGACGCTCGAGCGCCATGGTCGACTTGCGCGACTTGTAGACCTTGTTCCACACGCGCGGAAGCTGGTCGTATTCCCCTGTGACGGCATAGAGGCCGGGGAGGAGAAGGTCGCGGATTTGTGCGAGTGAGATTGGCATGGGTTTTCCTCCGGCTTACACGATGCCGACCAGGGACCGGCGATCCCAGAAGTTCGGTGCCACGATGATTCGGTTGTAAGCGGAGGCGTTGTCGGTGCCGTTCACGGCGCCGCTTGCCGTCTCGTAGTCGGAGTAAAGCCCGACGACGCGGAACGGCAGGGTATCGGTGGTCGCGATGGTCGACTGATCGATCGACGTGGTCGAAATGCCCGTGACCGTGCTCGGCTCGCCGATCGCGAAGTTGATGTTGGCGTCGATGTCGGCGAACACCACGGCGGTGCTGAGCGTCTGCACCAGGAACAAGGACTGCGGGTCACTGTTGATGTAGGCGGTCGCGTCACTGCCCTGCGCGGTGCCGGGCCAGAACGGCGACCAGACGACGCGGCCGACCGCGGTATTGAGATACGAGCATCCGTAGAACATGCCCGCGATCTGCACCGTCGAAGCCGTGGCGCGCTGGATGTAGCCGCTCGCGACCGAAATCACCGGATCGCCGAAGCCGATCGCGACGTTGTAGGTCGACAGGATTTTGCGGGTGGTGTTGCCCATGGTCGGCGAACCGCCGTCCATGCGACCGAAATACGTGAAACCGTTTGGGGCGTTAACGTTCGCCATGAGACCCTCTCAGGACCTCCTCTCCGCGATCCTCGCGGGGGTGGTCGGGGCCTTCACGGCGCGTGAAGGAGTTGAATTACGATCCGTCGGAACGAATCAGTCTTGTACCGGCATACTCGCAACGCGCTCCTTTTTCAAGAACGTTTGCTGCCGCGCATGTGGGTTCTTCGCGTCGAGGAAGTTTGGATCGACGCCGTCGACATTGCCGGAGGTGATCTTGCGCTCCTCGACATGACGCGCATTGCGGGCCGCCTGGTATTCCTCGGCGCGCGCCTCGATCGTCAATTCGAGCGGTCGCCACATCAGCACGAGGCCGCCGACATTGATCTCGCCCAGGTGTCCCTTGCGCATGAACATGCCGTCAAGGAACGGGAAATCGGTGATGGTCGCCGCCTCCCAGGCCTGCTGCTCCATCCTGGTGCGCTCCTGCACCGACGGCTGGCCCGTCACGGTGTCGACGTTCCATTGGAAGTCGATGCCATCAGGGATCAATTCCGGCGGAATGTTGAATTGGTCGACGCCGACGCCCTTGCGGGTGCGGGTCTTGGCGCGGATGGGCTCGCGCACGGGCTCTGGTGTCGCAGCTTCGGTGCGGATCGGGGCGCGGGTGGTGCGGGCTTTGGTCATCTGAATGCTCCTTAACGGGCCGCGAACTTTTCGGGATCGGATTTCCTATTGGCCGCCAATTGCAATTTGCCCTTGGCGTAATTCACGTCGCTGACTCCCATGGAGCGGGCCATCTCGCGCTCGTCCGGCGTCAGGGTGACACGGGTCGGAGACGTCGGCCGCCCGCTTGTGGACGACGTGGCTTCACGCGATACCGGCGCGCTCATGTGGCTGGCCCTTTCCGAATTGTCTTCGCCGGGCTCGTCGTCGGACGCCTTCGCATAGCCCATGAATTGATCGAGGAATTTGAAATACCCGTCGCTGCCGCGCTTGTGGCCGGCCGCGAGCGCCTCGTCATAGGCCACGCCGAGCTTACGGTTGAGCCTGGTGTCGGTCAGCGTCTCGGTGTGGGCCTTGAGCCAATCGCGCTCCGGCGCCATCAGCTTCGGATCCCGGTCGATCGCCGTGACGATGTCGACCTGCGGCTTCGGCCGGTCCTTCTCTGCCTTGGCCTCTTCCTCGAACTGCGCGACCGCGCCCTCGAATTGCAGGATGCGGGCTGCGGCGCGCCCGATCTTGGATTGCGCATCCGCCATTGCGTCGCTGTCGCCGGCCTCGAACGCCTTCTTGAAGGCCTCCTTGGCGGCGGCTTCCTCGGATTGCGCGCCGGCGAGAGAATTGCTCAGCAATTCCTTTTCGGCTTCGGCGGTGGCCTCGGTGGCGCGGCGCTCGGCGTCACGGCGGCCCTCGTCGGCGCGGCGCTCGGCCTCCTTGGAGGCGGCGAGTTGCTCCTCCAGCGTCTTGACGCCCTGATCGGTGTCGCGATCAGCGCCCTTCTCCGGCTCGGTGCCGGACGGTTCGGGACCAAGCTCGACCAGCACGGGCTGATCGACCGGGATCGCGGCCAGTTCCTCGTCCTTGCGGAACGGTTTCAATCTCGTGGACATGACGCCCTCACTTCCGATGCGTGATAATTTCGGGGTCGGCGATCACCATGTCGATCAGAACGTCCTCGACAATGCGGCAATCGACGCCGTTGATCTGGATGCGCTTGGCGTCGCCGGGGCGGAACGTCACCCAATCGCCGACCTGCACGTCCTGACCGTGAAACTTGTTGGCCTCGTCGTCCTTGAAAGCCATCGCGCCCTTCTTGAGCACGAGACCGACGACGCCCTGGTAGATGTCCTCGCGGATATTGGCCTGCGGCCGGTAAATGCCGCCTGCGGTCTTCTCCGGGGCGATGTAGATCGCCACCAGCACGCGGCCGGAGAACAGGCAGACGTTGCCGAGATCGCCAGCCGCCTTCTGAATGCCCTTGCGAGGGTCTGCGGCCGTGGCGATTTCCATAAGCTTAGCGGACATACGCTTCACCTCTTCTGGAGTTCTTCAAGGATCCGCGGGATGAGGGCGTGGCGCACCTGGCGCATTGCCTCGATAAACCCGCACGACTGTTGGTACTTCTCGTAGGAATAGCCGGAGGCGAGGCTCTCAGTGCCATCCTTGACGATCTGGTCGATCTCTTCGACGAGCTTTTCGGCCAGTTCGGAGTCGACGATCGCGCTCATTTGCGCTTCGGCGGGAACTTGAGTTGCACCTTGCGGACCGGGAACGGCTCGCTGCTTTTCTTGCAGGCGGCGATGAACTTCCGCTCGGCATAGTTCGGGCGGCCGATGGTCAAAACGATATCGGCGTCGTCACGCTTAGCCGCGGCCTTGCGCCGATAAAGACGCTGCGTGGCCCGAATGACGAGCTTCGGACTGATAAATTTCGTGGCCTTATGCGCGCCGGCGTCGATGACGGCCCTCACGACTGTTTCAACGTGTTTCACGCTCACGCTCCCTTTTCGGTGACTGGCTCCGGTTCGATCTTCGCGGCCTCGTAGGCCCCGCGCACGCTGGTGTGGAAGTAGCTGCCGACGCTCTCGGCCGACTTCATCTCGTTGAACACGTCCTGGGGCACTCCCGCATAGGCGTACTGGCCGCCATTGCGGAACGTGACCGTCAGCTTTTGCGCGGCCGGGTCGTAATCCGCGCTGGCGATGTTCGAGGAGTTCTCGAACGCGGGCACGGCTTACTTCGCGTTCTTGCCGTAGGCCTTGGCCTTCTGGAGCCGGCCGGGACCGCTCGCCGCGCCCGCCGTCATCTTCGGGGCTTTGGCGGATGCCTGCTTGCCGCTCTCCGCGCGCGCCGCGGTGCTGGCCTTCTGGGACTCGCCGACGTATTTGGTGGACTTCATGGCAATTGCTCCTGGTTAGGATTTCACCCGGCCGCCGCTGCGATAGCGGCGCACACGGCTGTTCTCGCTTCGGATTTGCTTGGCGTTGAAATAGGCGTCGTTTTCGCGGTCGAAGCCGTCGTCGGTTGTGAGGCCTTGCGGTGGGTCCGAACGAACAGGGATGTCCATGTCGCCGAGCGCGCGGGGATTTCGCCTCTCTGGCTCCACGACACCACCCGCTGCATACCCCGCCCTCTTCGAGGCGCGCGAGGCCGCAGATTCCTTCTTGTAGCTCATGACTTTTTCGCCTTCGGTTTGGCCGCGCGCTTTGCGGCCGCGGTCTTTTCCTTCACGCGGTTGGCTTCGCGGGCAAGCTCGGCTTTGTGCTCGCGCTCGCCTTCGGTCAGGTGATGGGTCGAGGCCAAGTCGAGCGCCTTGTGGCGGTCCGCCTGGTCGGCCTTCTCCGCCGCGACCGCCAATTGCCCGGCGATCTTCAATTGCTCGGCTTCGAGCTTGGCCTCGGCGCGCAATTGCTCAAGCTCGATCTTCATTTCCAGTTCGCGGATGCGGCCTTCGCGGGCCTCCGCCGCTTCCTGGGCACTCATCTGCGCCTTGGACAACTCGGTCTGCGCCTTGATCTCGTCGCCCTTCATCTTCGCCTGCGCGGTCGCGAGCTTGCCCTGGTCGACCGGAGGCGGCTGGATCGGCATCGGCGGGGCGAGATAGCTGTCGGGATCGTCCAACTCGATGCCGCTTGCGAACTCCGCCCAAACCTTCTTGGGGTCGAGGAAGCCGGGCTTGCCTGCATCGAACTGCACCACCGCCTGCGCCTTGCCTGCGCGGTGCATCTTGGTCGGGTTGTTCGGGTCCGACACCGGGACGAGGTCGAGATCGTCCAGCGCCTGGATAAATTGCTCTTTCTGCCAAGGCCGCGTGGGGCGGCGATTGAAGCGCCAGAACGCCTCCGGATCGTCCCGGAAGCGCTCCTTGAGCAATTGCAATTCCTTGGATTGAGCGGTGTGCAGGCGCTTCAGCACCGCGCCTACGGGCTTCATGGCCTGCTCGATCAGCGCGATCGTGGTGCCTACCGGCGCGTCCTGGCGGCCTTCGCCGACATTGGTGTTCGCGGTGCCGCCGACCCGCTGTCCCAATTCCCGCAATTGCGCGATGAACGCGGTGAAGGACGGCGACGTCTCCTTGTAGGGCAACGGCATCACGGCGTCGGAGAGCTTCTGCAGGCCGACGTCGAGGCCAATCCCGCCGCCTGGCGGGACGCGGAATTGATTGCTCAATTGCCGCCCGGCGCCCTTCGCGTACAGGAAGCCCGGGAAGTTCGAGAACATCCCGCCGTCGAGCGTGATGCGAAGCGCCGCGGTCAGCGCCTTGGTGAGATTGCCGAGGATGTGCAGGAGGCCGATGCCGTACCAGCCGAACGCCTTGTCATACGGGAATTCGACGAAGAACTCCTTCGCCATCGCCTGCTCGTCGTCTTCCTTCCAATTGCGCCGGATCTCGAGGACCTTCTCGCTCTCCTTTTCGATCGTCACCTTGTAGGGAAGCGGTAGGCCCTTGCCCTTAAATTGCCTCGGGGCGAATTCGTCGATGTCCAATTCGCAATAGCATTCGTAGACGATGAAATTGGCGTCCTTCGGGTCGACGGGCTGCACCGTGACGCCGATCACGTTGGCCTTGGCCTGCTCCACCGCATTCGGCTGCTCCGAGCCCGTGGGCTCGCCGACGGGCGTGTCACGATAGGCATTGAGCAATTGCATCCGCTTCAGGATGCTCGGCCGCATCTTGATCTTGTGGGTGATGCGCGCGGCGTTGCCGAGGTCGGTGAGCGCGTTGGAGACGATGAAGTCCTCCATCGCGATGCTTTCGGACACCGGGCGGCGCCGGATCGGGCAGTTGTAGACCTTCTTCACGCCCTGCCCGCCGAACCCGACCGAGAACAGCATGCGGTCGGTGTCGGGCACGTATTCCTTGGCGGTGACGGTCAGGTAGTGGTTGAAATCCTTCTCCAGCGCGTTGGCGAGATTGTCGCGGTCGGGCTCCTTCGGGACGCCTGGCGTCGGCATCGGGAGGCCCGGCACCATGCTCGGCACGGGCGGAGGCGCGGGAGGCGGTGGAAGAGCGGCCGCGGGCGGCATGGCCGGGATTTGCCCGGGCATTGTGATCGGCGCGCCGTCGAGCGCGGGCCCGCCGTTGTGTCCCATGCCCGGCTCTGGCTCGGGCATCTCAGGCTCATCCGGCCGGTCGTCGCGCACCTTGACGGGGCCGGCCGCCGGCAAAAGCTCGCCCCGCGCTATCGCCTGGAACAGCAGAACGGCCTCGAGCAGGAGCGGATCGCGCGCGGTCGACATGCCGTCGAGCGGGGCCGCGTCACCGCCCGCGCTCCCGGAATTGTCCTCGACCACGAGGCCGAGCAGCTTGATGCCCTCGGCATGGGTCTGGAGCCATTCCGTGCGGGATTGATCGTCTTGCTCGATGCCCTGCAGCAGTTCTGAGGCGATGGTGTTGAGGTCGCTCTCGTCCATCTCCTCGGCGAGGTTCGCGTCGAACTTGTCGGACTTCGCCTTTTGGGAACCGGTTTTCGGATTGAGGTCGACCACCGCGGCGCCGTCGGCCAGTTCGGTGACCAGGGCCCCGTCTTCCATGCGCGCGTCGGCGCCCGCCTCGTCCAGCACGATGTCCGCCGCGTCAGGCAGCGGGGCTCGTTCGGGCTCCGGTAGCCGGAGCACGTTGGCGAGGGGTGAGATTGCCATAGACCTATGAGCCCTCCGGGACTGCGGTCCCGTCTCGTCCGGTACGCGAAGCCGACCATTTGCCCTCGGCATAGCGTGGTGACCACAGGTCGTGGTCGCCGCCTACCAGTTTGAACTCGCCGCCCGGGAGCACCTTGGCGATGGTCCGGTCGAACTGCGCGCCATCGCAAAATCTGAGGACTACGTTGGCTCCATGAGTGAAGGGGGAGGCCATCTGTCTATGCGGCTCGCGCGGCCATGAGGGCGTAGACCGAAACCGACCGCATCAGGACCGACCGGATGCTCGACACCGGCCGGAAGCGCAGCGCCTCGATCTGCTGCGCCGTGCGGTAATAGCGGTCGAGCGCCTCGCGGCTGTCGAACTCCATCACTGCATCTCCGGCTGAGCGGGTTTCGGGGTTCGCTTCTTGCCGGCGGGCCAGCCACCCTTGCGCTTGGGCTTCGCCGCGCCGTTGGAGCCCGGGGCGGCTTCGGCGGGCTGCGCGGGAGCCGCGGCCGCAACCGATGCGGCCGGCACGCTGCGACGCCACGCCTGCAGGAACGACCGCAGCCGGATCAGGTGGCCGTCGATCTCGAGCAGCGCCGCTTCGGTCGGGGCCTGGATGGTCCCGAGGAAGTGGCTGAGCTGGTTCGCGTTGGTGATGGCGAGCGCCTGCCATTCGCCGGGGTTGAGCGAAAGGGTCGGCTTCGCCGCTGCGAGGGGATCGGTCGAGGTCATGCGGTACGCTCCAATGAAAAAGCCGCCCCGAGGGACGGCCGGACAGGACTTTCTAAGAGTTTGAAATCTCTCGCGTACGAGCCTTAAGGTTGGGGAATCCTACCTTTTAGACGCAGCCCCAGACGCCGATATAATTTGCTGCCTCAGCGCGTGATAGCCCGCGCTTGGGCAGTGGGCATGAGCCGGAGGCAATGATTACGGGGCGGGTCATAGCTATGGTCCCCGGTCCAGTTCCGAATTCAGTAGGATTCTAGCCTCGCCAAAGGTCGCCACGGCTTCGGCTGGCACAATCAGTGTGATCGGTGAAGTCAGTGAAAATCTATTATCTCTACGCGCGCACGCATTTTGCGATCCATAAATGGATATTTGAGGGGCATTCGGGTGCTTGTGGAGAAAATGGATTTTCACTGACTTCACCTATTCCACTTATTCCCTCGCCATCGACACCGGTCGTCAATTTCGGGGTCACCAGACTAAGGGGGTGACCGGAATAACGAACCAGCGGGCTTCCTATTGGGTCGAGATTCGACCGGTCAGCCCGAAAACAGCCCTCAAACCTGATAAAGAGGCCTTTGCCGCCCCTTGTAGGCCATGGCGTCGGCGACGTCCCGGGCGTGCTCCTCGTTGCGAAGAAGCATCCCGAGGTCGCGTAGATACTTCAGACCCATGGTCGCGGTGTCGGTCAGATCGTCATGGGTCGACTTCGGGAACGCCCCCATCTGGTCGATCACGCGCTCGGCCCATTTGCGCCAAGTGCCGTCGTCGAAGCCCGGCGCCCAGACCAATCCCTCCTCGAAGGCATAGGTTTGAGCATAGGCCCGGGCGACCTTGTCACTCTTCCCGGGGTCGGCAAGCTCGATCGAGAAGCCCGAATGCGCGTAGCGGCGCGCCAGCTCCTGCGCCACCGAAATGCCAGAGGCCTTGGCCTCGATCAGCAGCCGGTCGACCTTGAAATCCTTCGCGCTCTTGGCCGTCTTCTCGACCAGCGGATTGAACTCGAGCCATTCCTCCCAGGAGTTGACCAGCATCACGTTCGGGTTGCCCTTCGGATCGGTGAAGAGGCCCCAGACCGTCATCGCGCAGGGATCGTTTTCCTCTTTCTCGGTATAGGCCGTGTCGAGAATGCCGAGCACGTAGCTGAAACTCGGCAGATACCCGGGCTTCACCCCAAAGGTCGCCGCGGTCTTGTCGTTCCAGTTCTTCCACCAGGCCCGCTTGAAGATGCCGCCGCCGCGCGGCTCCGGCCGCTGCTGGTATTGGCCGGCCCACATATAGGACCGGCGTTTGAAGGTGAGCATTGAGGCGTCCGGGAACCGCTCAGGCCACGCTGACTGCCCGTCCTCGGTGCGGGGATCCTCCCATCCGATCTTGGTTTTGCACTTCCTTCCGGGCTCGTACTCGAACGGGATGCAGAGGTGCGTGTAGTCCGACCCCGCTTCTTTTGTGATGGCGCCAGACACGTCCAATTCGTGAACGCGCTGCATAATCACGATAATGGCGTCGGCGGCCATATCGTTAAGCCGGTTCTCCATCGTCTCCTGAAACCAGCGCACCGTGCCGGTTCGCACGAGATCCGACTCCGCGTCCTTCACCGCGTGCGGATCGTCAAGAATGACCCGAGTGCCGCGGTACCCGGTGCCGGTACCTCCGACGGAGGAGGCGAACTTCCACCCCGTTTTATTATTACTGACCAGCGTTTCACCGATCTTCACTGGATCGAACCGATCACCCCACAACAGCCGATACTCCGGAGACGTGATCAGCGCCTTGAAGCGCCCGTTGTCGCGCTCGGTGAGTGTCGAAGAATAGGAAAAGGTGACGTATCGCTCATGAGGCCGGTTCATTGGCCCCCATTCCCACGCGGGAAACAGCACGTTCGAGAGCAACGACTTCATAAATCCAGGCGGGACGTTCATCAGCAGGCGCCGAATGTCGCCAAACGTCACGGCTTCCAGGTGCTTACAGATTGCCTCTAGGGGCCATCCCTCAACCAGCCGGGTTTGCGGTTCCAAGACGGGCCAAAAATAGCGGACAAATTCTAAGAGCCCTCCGCGCCTCGCCTGCGTTGCCCGGATCGCGTCAACGTTGCGGCGCGTCTCCCGCAGCCGGATTTCCGCCTCGATCTCCTCCAGCCGCGGGACTTCCTCGGAGGATAGTTCGAAGGGTCGCAAGCTGTTCATCGGAATACACGCTCAGGTCATGCTTGTGCCGGATCGTCCCGGAATGCTCGGTCTTGTCCTTCACCAGGCCGAAAAGGCGGGCTTTGCCCATACTCGCGGAGACCGCCGCTCCGGCGTGCTTCACCTTGTGGGCGAGGGTACGGTCCTCATCCAACTGCGAGGCGATGTCCGCGACCGTTGTTTCCACGATCTTGGCGGCGCGCTCCTGAAGCTCGGAGATGCGGGCGCGCACCTTGTCATTTCGTGTCAGGCGCGAGGCATTCTGGTCACTCGGCTTGAACCCAGCCAGCGCATAGGATTCCGTCTGCGAATTCCCCTTCGCCAGTTCCTGAGCGAAGCGCTCGTGGCGCGCATTCCTGAGTACCGGCACTTACTGCCACCAATGTCCGGTTATCTCGTAGAGCTCGCGCCATGTTGGGGCGGTCGCAATGGCCCCGTGGGCGTCATAGGCGAGCCATGAGCCGTTC